>JGI24708J26588_10001343_pt1 | contig 19486 bp, 13 predicted proteins | sample BioPla1DNA2_FD_26588 | JGI IMG/M metagenome (IMG submission 26588) | reverse complement strand
TGGTGGATCTACGCGACGTAGAAAACTGCATCCAACTGTTAGTTGCCACCTTAGAAGGCCCATTGCCATAAGTTTCTTGCCCTGGAGAACGAGTGTTCTTGCTCGGCAGGGAATGGTGCCCTCTTGTGGAAGTCCACGATAGGGAGATAAGGTTTCTTGCCAAGGGCCAGAACTTTTGAAGGATGCCCCAAGTACAAGGGAGGAATTTGATGAGACATTATGAAGCATTTGCCAAGATCGCGTGTATTGCTCTGATCCTCGTGCTGGTGCCCTTTGGTCAGATCAGTTTTGGCCAGGAAATTCGTCAGATCCATGTCCGGGGAGAAGGCAGTATCAGTGTGGATCCCGACCTCGCCTATGTAAGCCTTGGTGTGGTTACTCAAGCGCCGGTGGCAGAAGAAGCCCAAGCGAAGAATGCCCTTAATATGCGCAACATCTTTGTTGCTCTAGAGGAGCTGGGCATTAAAGGTGACGCCATCGAGACTAGCTACTTCAATGTCTATCCTATCTATAGATACGATCAAGAAAAAGGCGATCAGTTGACAGGATATCGGGTCAGCAACAGCATTACTGTTTCGCTGGAAGATCTGTCTTTGGTCGGTGAGGTAATCGATAGCGCCATTGCTGCTGGAGCCACCAATGTTAACGATGTGCGCTTTACCTTGGCCGATGAGCAACCTTGGCGCGATAAGGCGCTGGCTGCCGCAGTAGAAGACGGACGCCGTAAGGCAACGGTCATGGCCCTTGCAGCTGGGGAAAAGCTGGGTCTTGTGATGATGGTCCGGGATCCTGGCACTCAGTTTACACCCTACTATGCAGGCAACCAGATGTATGCCAGGATGGCCACATCGGAAGGGCTGGCACCTACTCCAATCCAGCCTGGGAAACTGGAGATTAAGGCAAGCGTAGAGATGGTTTTCGCCTTGGAATAGCACTTCAATTATTGTATGACTTCGAGGGGGGCGGCTTGTGGTCGCCTTCCTCTTAACCTCACAGAGTATCTTCGCTCACATCGCATCTGTATCTATGCGCATTTAGTCATTTGCCAAGAAGTTTCTTAGGGTACGCCAAATCTAGTTGCATACTATTCAAGTTGCCAGTGTGGCCATTATGGCTATTTTGGAGTACTATAGAGATCACAATAAGTTCTACAGGGGGAGTGCAGTACATGAGTCAGGACAACCTAATCCCAACCAACTCAGCTCCCATAGTCAAGCAACTGGCTGCTATCGCTGGAGCTTTAGGTTATACTATAGATAGTGGGGACAAGATTGTTCCCCGCCCGGAAAATATCATAGATCTTCTGAAGGATTTGCGGAGTATCCTATTTCCCGGCTACTTTCGGCCATCACACAATGGCCATGATGTAGTTTGCATGCTGGAGCACATGGGTGTAGTCTACTGGCGCTTAGCTGGTCAGATCCACAATACCCTGCACAGTACGTGCTCACACATATGCGATTCCACAGCCATTGCCTGTCCGGTGATGGAAAAGAGTTGTCAGCTATCTATGGAGTACCTTCAGCGATTGCCTGATATCCAATCAAAACTGCAGAAAGATGTACAGGCTGCCTATGACGGTGATCCTGCCGCGACCAATCTTGAAGAGATCATACTCTCGTATCCAGGCGTATACGCTATTACCGTTCACCGGTTGGCCCATGAGTTTCATAGGATGGGTCTAGTCCTTATAGCCCGGATCATGAGCGAGTACGCCCACTCAACCACTGGTATAGACATCCATCCAGGGGCNAAGATCGGCGAGAGCTTTTTCATTGACCACGGTACCGGAGTAGTCATAGGAGAGACTTGCGTGATTGGCAATAACGTCAAGGTTTATCAAGGAGTTACGCTAGGTGCTCTGAGTTTTCCTAAAGATGCCAAGGGCAAGCTCATAAGGGGTAACCGTCGCCATCCCACCATAGAAGACGATGTAACCATCTATGCTGGAGCTACCATCTTGGGAGGAGACACTGTCATTGGCCGAGGCTCGGTAGTCGGTGGTAATGTGTGGATAACGGAGAGTCTGCCACCCTTTAGTAAGGTGATCAATAGACCCCAGATTGAGACTCGATTGGAGCGGGGCCGTGTAGTAGATAAAGGATGATGAGTCAATGAAGCACATAGAAGGAACGCCAGTAGCTTTAGTAAGTTTAAATGCCAAGTTTATTCACTCCAATCTTGCCATAGACTATTTACGAGCCTACTGCGAAGCGAAGGACGTCCCTGCCTTTATTCAGACCGTGGAATTTCACATCAACCAACCAGTTGATTATATCGTCGGTGAGATATTGTCTTTGGATATAGATGTTGTCGGATTTTCCTGCTATATTTGGAATATAACGCCAACTCTCCAGGTTATCACCAGGCTAAAGCTAGCCAAACCAGAGACGATAGTGATCATCGGCGGCCCTGAGGTTTCCTACGAGCCAGAGCGAATTCTTCTAGAGCACCCCGAAATTGATTATTGTATCGTCGGGGAGGGCGAGGAGAGCTTTGCCGCTTTGCTTTCCCGCCTGATCGGTGAAAACCATTGCTCCGTAACAGGCGAAAGAATGCAGCCGGTTGCTACCAAGATGGAAGAACGCATTATCCAGGGTCAAGCAGTTGACCTTGGAAGATTACCATCCCCCTATCCGGTCAATCTCAAGGAGAGGTACTGCAACAAGCTTGTCTATGTGGAGACATCCAGAGGGTGCCCCTTTGCTTGCCAGTACTGTTTGTCTGCCAACACCCGGGGTGTGAGGTATTTCCCCAAGGACAAGGTAGAGAAAGAGCTCACCAAGCTGATGGATGGGGGATTTCCCCAGATCAAGTTCATCGATCGGACTTTTAATGCCAATCCTAAGTGGGCCATGGACATATTTCAGTTTCTTGTTAGGGAAAGCGAGAAGCGAGGGGCCTTCGAGGGGCCTAAACCTCCCACTGTCTTCCATTTTGAGATCAGTGCGGACATATTGACAGAGGAGCTTTTATCCTATCTCCGCACAGTACCATCGGGGTTGTTTCAGTTTGAGATCGGCATTCAATCTACGACCCCTAAGGTCTTAGAAGAGATCAGCCGAAAGAGTGACTGGTCTACCTTGCGGGATACCATCGAGGCTCTGTCAAAGCCGGGCAATATCCACCTGCATTTAGATCTCATAGCGGGGCTTCCCCATGAGACATATGAAAGCTTTGGTAAATCCTTCGATGATGTCTATGGGCTAAAGGGACATAGGATTCAGTTAGGCTTCCTAAAACTGTTGAAGGGATCGGGGCTTAGATGTCGCAGTAGCGAGCTGGGCCTTGTCTTTGATCCTTATCCACCCTACGAGATCATCTCTACCCCTACCTTAGGCCCGCTGGAGTTAGTTCAGTTAAAGGAGATTGAGAGCCTCCTAGAGCAGTATCACAATAGCCACAGATTTTCCGTGACAATGGAGCTTCTCAGTCAAGAGGTGTATGACGGATCGCCCTTCAGATTTCTGGAGGACTTGGCCAAATACTTCCGTAGCCATAAGTTGCACCAAGTCTCCCATAGTCCTTTGACCCTTTATGATATTTTATACGGGTATGTGCGGGCGCAGCACAGCGAGATTGCTCCCCTGACCGCTGAGACACTGAAATTCGATTTCCTTCGAACTGAGGCCCACAGGCCTTTGCGCGCCTGGATGCCGGACAAGCTGGGTAGTAATCATAGACGGGTGCGGCACCAATTGCTTCAAGACTCAGACGTATTGGCTAGAATGCATCCTGCCACCATCAGCCTACCACCCCGTGACTTGGCCAGGTATGTGCGTGTTGGCAGGTTTTCACCGGAGTTTGTTGAATTTTTAGTGCAAAGGGCTGTTGGAGGAATGTGGCAGGAACCTCAGATTGTCGGGGATAGTGCTGGAAGTCCCAATTGGGTTCTTTTTGATCATCACCGACCCAACCCGTGGACTGATGAAAGCAGCTATACCGTGGTAATGGAGGATAGGTGATGGGCTAGTGTTTGTGCATTTACATGGTCACAGCTATTGGTCTTTGTTAGATGGAGCGGCTCCTCCCGAGAGTCTCTTGCGTCGAGCCGCCTCTTTAGGCATGCCTGGCATAGCCGTTACCGACCATGGAGTAATGTATGGAACTGCCGAGTGCTACCGGATAGCCCAGAACATATCTAATGAGATGGACAGGCCTTTTCGCTTCATNCCCGGTGTAGAGGCATATGTGGCACCCCGTAGTCGCTTCGATAAAGAGAAGAGNAAAGGCGATGATGCCAACTGGCATCTTGTACTGTGGGCCCTAGATAATGTTGGCCTTTCTATGCTCTATCGGCTAGTCTCCCGTTCAGAGCTTTACTATAGACCCCGTATTGACAAGGCGTTAGTGACGGAATTAGTGGACGAATGCGGACAGGGACATATCGCCGGCAGTTCCGCTTGCCTCGCTTCAGAGATCAATCAACACCTCTTAGCTGATAATTACTCCGAGGCGAAGAACGCCGCGGTTTGGTACCGCGACATACTCGGTGAAGACGGTTTTTTCCTTGAGCTTCAAGATCATGGTTTAGAGGAGCAGCGATTGGTCAATCGAGGCCTTTTGCGCCTCCACAAAGAGACAGGCATCCCACTTATTGCCTCCAATGATTACCATTACGTGGAGCCGGAACATGCTTTTATCCATGATGTAGTGGTTTGCATCCAAACTGGTAAACAGCTGACCGATGAGAATCGATTACAATTTGATGGGACCAATGCCTATCTAAAAAGTCCGCAGGAGATGTTGGAACTCTTCCCTGATCACAGAGGGGCATTGTCCAATACCGTAGAGATAATGGAGCGCTGCCAGGTTGAGTTGGATTTTGACACGATCCACTTACCCCGATTTGACCTGCCGGCAGGGTTTGCTACGGCCAGCGAGTATCTTCGCCACCTGACATATGAAGGAGCCAGCCAACGTTTTGGCGAGATCAGCGAAGCTATCAGGGAGCGACTAGAGTATGAATTGGAGACCATCCATGGGATGGGTTATTCGGACTATTTCCTTATCGTATGGGATTTTGTGCGGTTTGCCAGGGAACAGAGGATAGCTGTGGGACCGGGGCGCGGAAGTGCAGCCGGGTCTTTGGTAGCCTATTGCCTGAGGATAACCAATATTGATCCCTTGCGATACGGCCTACTGTTTGAACGCTTTCTGAACCCCAACAGAGTGACACTGCCCGATGTGGACATGGATTTCTGTTACCATCGACGTAACGAAGTCATAGAATACGTCGTGAAGAAATATGGTGCTGATCGCACAGCCCAGATTATCACCTTTGGTACTCTCCGAGCCAGGGCAGCAGTACGGGATGTAGCGAGGGTGCTAGGTGTACCTTTAAGAAAAGCCGATACTTTGGCCAAGGCCATACCCTTTGGGGCTTCTTTGACAGAAGCCCTCAATACAGCAGCTGATTTGAAAAGTATCTATAAAGACGATCCTGAGTCCCAGAGAGTCTTGGACATAGCTCGGTTTATTGAAGGCTTTCCTCGGCATGCTTCAACCCACGCAGCTGGAGTNGTTGTCGCCCCCCGTCCTCTGGAGCTTGATATGCCTTTACAGCGATCGGAAAGCGATAAAGTGGTGACACCCTTTACGACTCAGTACCCAATGGGCATTCTAGAAGACATGAAGTTTATCAAGGTCGATTTTCTGGCACTGAGAAACCTTTCAGTCATTCAGGAGGCTGTGGAATGGGTTGAGAAAAACCATGGAAAAGCCCTGGATCTGGATGCCCTACCTCTAGATGATGAGAAAACATACCGATCGGTCTTTCACAAGGGTCTAACAGGCGGCATCTTTCAGTTTGAATCAGATGGCATGCGTCGGCTCCTGCAGGATTTCCAGCCGGAGAATCTAGATCACTTGACGCTCCTCAATGCCATGTATAGGCCTGGTCCCATGCAGTATATACCTACCGTTATACGGCGACGTTTAGGACAGGAAGAAGTAACTTGGCCTCATCCGGATCTCGAGGATCTGCTCAAGGAAACATATGGTATTATGGCCTATCAAGAGCAGGTCATGGCTGTGGCCCATCATTTTGCCGGATTTTCCCTAGGTGAAGCAGATATATTGCGGCGCGCCATGAGCAAGAAAAAGCAGGAGATTATCGATGACGAACGGGAAAAATTCATCCAGGGAGCTATAGGGAATGGTTACTCCCCTGAGCTTGCCCGGGCAATCTACGATGATATTGAGAAATTTGCCGGCTATGGATTCAACAAGAGTCATGCGTGCGCCTATGCTCTCATAGCCTACCAGACAGCCTATCTCAAGACTCATTACCCCACCGAATTTATGGCTGCTTTGCTCACTAGCGTCATGGGCAGGGACAAGAACATCAAACTAGGTGAATACCTGGAAGAATGCAGAGCCATGGGCATTAACGTGGAGCCACCGGACATTAACACCAGCCAGGTTACCTTCATACCGGAACCAGGGCCCGTTATAAGGTTCGGACTGACGGCCATCAAGAATGTGGGCGAGAATGCAGCACAGTCCATAGTCGAAGCCAGGAAGGCCGGCCCGTACAAGTCACTTCTCGACATTTGCATCCGTGCTCGTCCGAACAGAGAAGCATTGGTAAGCCTCATTCGGGTAGGTGCCCTGGATTGCTTCGGAAAAGGTCGGGCGTATTGGGAGGCAGTGCTTGACGAGACATTAGGGATGGCTGCCGCCTACAGCCGACGCCAACACCAAGGGCAAACGAGCCTTTTTGATGTGACTACCCTAGATCCAACAGGATCGAGCTTCGAGATGGGGGCCAAGATACCTGAGTATGATGATTACCAACGCCTGCAATATGAGCGAGAACTCATCGGTGTATACTTGTCGGGGCATCCACTGAACCAGTATGTAAACCAATTGAAGGAGCAGGGTGTAATCAGCAGTCGGGACTTAGAACTATGTCAGCCCGATGAGAACGTAACTGTGGCCGGGGTAGCTGTAGATAGTCGCAGGATCTTAACCAAGCGCAATGAAGAGATGGCCTTCGTCACCTTGGAAGACCAGGTCGGTTCAATGGAAATCATCGTATTCCCTCGAGTATATGCTAAATACCGCCAGCTTCTTTCCGACGAGTCAATCTTGGTTGTTGAAGGCCGTAACGACTCTTCCGTAGAGGAAGTGGAAGAGTCCAGCAACAGTGCTCTTATCGAAAGTGAGGAAGACCAGGTAGAGAGAGAGTTTCGGGCTAAAATCATCGTTAACGCCCTGTATTCCCTGGACGAATGGTTAAGACATGCAGAGGCACAGAATAAGGCCAACAAGCTAGTTATCCATGCGGATGGCATGGATGAGGAGGCTCTGCGGCGACTAGGCCGGATACTAAAGCAAAGTTCTGGTCAAACGCCAGTCATGCTGTATTTTGCCACGCCGCGGCCGGTGTATCTGCACCTGCCGGAAGACTACTGGGTGAACTCCCAAAGGTCTGGGGATCTGCAGCCCCGGGTGGAGGCGCTAGTAGGGACAGACATGGTCTACTGGTCCCACAGTTGATTTTGAATACCATGGAGGTGCTAACGTGGAGGCAAGGATTCCCCGTGTTTTTGTCAAAATCGAGGGTGTGGGCGACTACGAAATCGAAGCAGGAACTAGCTTACAGGAGCTTACACAGAAAGTGTGGCCCGAGACTTGGCGAAGGATAGTGGCTGCCTATGTGGATAATGACTTGCGAGAGCTCACCTGGACTATTAGTCAAGAATGTACGGTCTCTTTCATTGGACTAGAGGTTAAGGACGGCTATCGCATATATCAGAGGAGTGCTACCTTCCTACTGATTCGGGCAGCCCGAGAGGTTCTGCCGGGATGCCGAGTCACCATCGAGCACTCTCTAAGCAATGGGCTCTATGGTGAGATTCACTATAACCGTGCGGTGGTAGAAAAGGACCTAAAGGATATCCAGAAGAGAATGGCGGAGATCGTTTCCAGGGATGAGCCCTTCGAGAAACAGGCTGTGCCTAAAGAGAAGGCGAGAGAGCTATTCCTTAAGGATGGACAATCGGATAAGGTCAATCTCTTGAAATACCGCGAGAGTGACACTATCAACATTTACCGGTCAGGCTGGTTTCATGACTATTTCTACGGTTATATGGTGCCCAGTAGCGGATACCTACAGTATTTTAGGCTAAAGTACTACTTGCCTGGGTTCATCTTGCAGATTCCAGATTCCCGTACTCCGGAAGTGATTCCTCCGTATAAAGAACAACCAAAATTGGCTAGTGTCCATCGGGAGGCTGAACGCTGGGGTGATATCCTTGGTGTAGGCACGGTAGCAGCGCTTAATGATGTTATTGTCGCAGGGGGAAGCGGTGACCTCATTCGGGTTGCCGAGGCGCTGCATGAAAAGAAGATTGCCCAGATTGCCGACATGATCTCCGATAGACGGGAGACCCTGAGGATTATCCTGATAGCCGGACCATCCTCTTCTGGGAAAACCACGTTTTCCCAGCGGTTGTCTATTCAGCTGCGGGTCAATGGTCTCAAGCCCGTGTCTATCCACCTCGATGATTATTTTGTCGATCGAGACAGGACCCCCCGTAATGAAGCAGGCGAGTATGACTTCGAATCAATAGAAGCCATTGACCTAGAGTTATTCAACTCGCATCTGGCAGCCCTCATCCAAGGGCAAGAGGTGGAGTTGCCACTATTTGACTTTCATACCGGCAAGAGACAGCCTTCAGGAAGGCGGCTTCAGGTATCCCATGATCGGCCCATCATCATTGAGGGTATCCATGGGCTAAACGATCGCTTGACGGAAGCCATTCCCAGTGGCAACAAATTCAAAATATACATCAGTGCGTTGACGCAACTAAACATCGATGATCACAACAGGATCCCAACAACCGATGTGCGGTTATTGAGGAGAATGGTAAGGGATCACCAATTCCGGTCCCACTCCGCTGAGAACACCCTGAGGCGCTGGCCTTCAGTACGGCAAGGGGAGCGAGTAAATATCTTTCCCTTCCAAGAGGAGGCTGATGTCATGTTCAACTCTGCCCTTGTCTATGAGTTGGCGGTACTTAAGCAACATGCCGAGCCGCTGCTAAAGTCCATCGGCCGCTGGGATCCGGGATATAGTGAAGCCAAACGATTGCTCAAATTCCTAAGTTACTTTCTACCAATCGAAGAAGACGATATTCCTGCCACATCCATACTCAGGGAGTTCATTGGAGGCAGTTGCTTCCATGAGACGGTACCTGATGTGGTGGAGGGAGTAGTTGCTAATTAGGAACGATAATAATTTAATATAAGTGTTACATTTCCTCTGCAGGAATCTGTCTGGGAGAAAGGAATATTATAGGTAGTCGGAGTCATTACTAACAAGAGAACCTAACAGTGTCTCATATAGGCTGGATGACGGTCCGCTCTAAGCGTGGACCCAATCGTCAAGCACCAAGGAGGGGATAGGATGCCGGCATTGGAAATGATAGCTCCACAGAATCTATCTTATAGGCGAGACAAGGAGCTGGTGGCTGAGTATCTTGCACTCTATGAGAAAGACAGATCACCTGAGTTACTGGAGATCTTGGTGCAAGCCCACTGGGAATTGGTGGAGTATCTGGCAGGGAAATTCGCCAAAGACTCACAGCTTAGAGAAGATCTGATCCAGGTTGGGGGCATCGGCCTCACCAAAGCGTTGCAAAGATTCGATAGCAACCATGGTGTCCAATTCGTAACCTATGCAACGCCTACCATAGTGGGAGAGATTAAGCGCTATCTTCGAGACAGCACCTGGAGTGTAAAAATCGGACGACAAGCCAAGACACTGTACTATCAGATAGAGGAAGCCAGGGCATATCTCACCAGCAAGCTAGGCCGCACTCCCACTCTAAGAGACATTAGTGAGTGGTTGAATGTCGACGAAGAGAAGCTGATTGAGGCTTCTGAGGCTGGGCCTAACCGAGTATCTGCCTCTTTTCAGCAGGAGACCAGCGGTGATGACATGGTCCTAGAGGATTTTTTGGGTAACTCCGATGAAGAATACGATGCAGTTGAAAACCGGATACTTCTTAGAGATAGCATGGCCACACTAGCAGAAAGGGAGCGGCAGATTCTCTATCTTCGCTATGTTGAAGGTCTATCGCAGAGCATGGTCGGTGAGATGTTGGGTATCTCCCAGATGCATGTCTCTCGCCTGGAAAGGAAGTCTCTTGCAAATCTCAGAACTTCTGTGGCTCTATGATAGGTGGTTTAGACTCAATAGCTTGTCTGGAGCTGAGATAGGGTCGCTGCTCTTGGAGTTGTCTAGATAGGGGAAAGAGTATGGATAGCGGAAAATCGCGGCCAGTTCGCCTAGGACTGGCCCTCGGCGGTGGTGCAGCTCGAGGAATCGCCCATGTCGGGGTTCTACAAGTCCTTTGGGAACATGGCATCGTTGTCGATGCTATTGCCGGCACCAGCGCCGGCGCTATGGTAGGAGCTATGATAGCGTCGGGGGTTACGCCCGACGAATTGGCAGATATAGCCAGGGCCAGCAACTGGTGGTTTTTGGCCAAAGACATCTCATTGCGAGGCGGTCTTTTGGGTTCGGGTGGAATCGAGAGATGGATGCGACGCTACATAGAAGACAAGACCTTTCGGGATTTGAGAATACCTTTGGCAATAATAACATCGGATATTGTTACCGGTGAGACCGTGGTCTTCACTGAAGGCGATGTGGCCTGGGCAGCACGGGTAAGTGCTTCAGTACCGGGTATTTACGCACCGGTAGAATATGAAGGCCATCTACTGGTAGATGGAGGTATTACCCAGAATGTTCCGGTGGAGACAGTCCGACAGATGGAAGTGGATGTAGTTCTAGCTGTCAATCTAAACGGGACCTTTCTACACCATATCAGACCGGAGCGACCGATTGAAGCGATGCAGCAAGCCATTAGTATCCTCCAAAGGGCCCACATAGGGAAGCAGTTGGAAAACGCTGACCTGGTTGTGACGCCTGACGTCAAGGATTTAGGACTCACTGACTTTAGGGAAGCCGAAAAGTTTATCCAATTAGGCAGGAAAGCCATGGAGGAGCATTTGCCGAAGTTGCAGACGATTCTAAGCAGAGCCGCCTACACCAAGAAAGGACAGGAGCCGATGGTTGATCAAGCAAGGAGCGAAGAGAACCCCTTAATCGGGGTAGTCCTAGGTAGTGATAGCGATCTACCTGTAATAGCGCCGGGGCTAGAGTTGCTCAGAGCGTTGGAAGTGCCTTTTGAAGTGCAAATTCTCTCTGCCCATCGTACTCCTGAGGACGCTGCCCAATATGCGAAATCTGCAGTAGATCGCGGTATTCGGGTGATTGTAGCTGCCGCTGGTATGGCTGCGCACCTGCCGGGGGTGCTAGCCTCGCATACAACGCTACCTGTGATTGGGATTCCTATAGCTAGTGGTCGGTTAGGTGGTGTTGATGCGCTATACTCCATGGTACAGATGCCTCCGGGGATTCCTGTGGCAACGGTAGGGATCAATGCTACAACGAACGGGATATTATTAGCGGTAGAGATCCTGGCCTTGACTATACCGATCTTCAAGGATAAGCTAAGGGTGTATCGACAAGACCAAAGAGAAGGGGTCTTGAATAAGAACGCTTTGTTACAAGAGCTCGGATACCAGGGATATGTAGACAGGAATAGTTGACTTGAGTTCGATGGATACGAGGCTCTGCGTTGCGGATTGTTGCACCTACCGAAGGGCACTGGTATAATAAGTCTAGTAAGAAGAAAATTTAATACTGGATCAAGCTGAAAGTGCACCTAGGGTTCCGTCGCCTCCAAGGCGGGTCTGGACCAAGTGGTGCAGACACTGGCCCAAGTGGCAGTGTTACACCCTAGAAGGATAAAAGCCTGGGCGGGTAGGTTTCACATGAGAATAGTGTAACCTACCCGCTTTGTGGTTTTTGGTGGAAATAGTATGATTTGAAGGAGGCGGCAGTTGTGGGGAATGACAGTGTTAACTGGGAAGATGTGGGCATCACCGCTGCGGAATATGAATTGATAGTGGACTTGCTCGGTCGTAAGCCTAATGAACTGGAATTGGCTCTGTTCTCTGTAATGTGGTCAGAACACTGTGGCTACAAATACTCAAGGGCACTTTTGTCTCGTCTGCCTACTGAAGGAAGGCAGGTGCTCCAGGGGCCTGGGGAAAACGCCGGTGTCATAGACATCCAAGACGGCCAGGCTGCGGTGATGAAGATAGAAAGTCATAATCACCCATCAGCTATTGAGCCATATGCGGGGGCCGCTACTGGGGTTGGGGGCATACTAAGGGATATCTTTACCATGGGAGCCCGACCAATTGCTGGTCTGAATTCATTGCGTTTTGGTCCCTTGTCTGATCCCCATCAGAGAAGCCTTCTAGAAGGTGCAGTGGGCGGCATGGCCGGGTATGGTAACACTGTTGGCGTACCCATGATCGCTGGCGAGATATACTTTGACGAGTCATATAGTGGCAACTGCCTTGTCAATGCAATGGCTGTGGGACTTCTAGATAAGGGAGATACAATAGCCAAGGGTCTTGCTACCGGAGTGGGTAATCTAGTCATGGCTGCCGGCACGCCTACAGGTAGAGACGGAATCGAAGGGGCAGCTTTTGCCTCCGGTGAGCTGACGGAGGAATCCCAGGAACGGCGTTCAGCTATACCCAAGGGCTATCCTGAGACAGGCAAACGCTTGATCGAAGCCTCCTTGGAGGCGATTAAGTCTGGTTATCTGGTAGGGATCCAAGATATGGGAGCCGCCGGCTATACCAGCTCTGCCAGTGAAATGGCTGCCCGAGGAGGGCACGGGATTGAGCTAGATATGAATCTGGTTCCGGTTTGCGAAGATGGGATGACGCCATACGAGATCATGTTGTCGGAGACCCAAGAGCGTATGCTGTTCGTCGTGGAAGCGGGCAAGGAATCAGCAGTAGAAGCTATTTTCTCCAGATGGGACATTCCTGTGGCGGTAGTAGGTAAAGTCACTGACGATGGACTGTTTCGTCTCAAACAAGGGGATGTAGTGCTAGCCGAGGTGCCTGCTAAGGCCTTAGCTAGTGCACCGACCTACCAAACGGAAGCCCGTCGCCCAGCTTATCTCAAAAAGACAGCTAACTTCAACATTGATAGCCTTCCCCATCCCGAAAACCATAATGATATACTCCTGCAATTGCTTGCCTCGCCCAACATTGCAAGCAAAGAATGGGCTATCCAGCAATTTGATTACTCCGCTGGTGGGTGTACAATGGTGCCTCCGGGCCTTAGTGGTGCGGGGATTATCAGAATCAAGGGTACCAACAAAGCTATTGGGCTGAGTGTAGACTGCAATTCCCGTCTCTGTTATCTTGACCCCAAATCCGGTGCAGCTGCCGCGGTAGCCGAAGCAGCCCGTAATCTTGTCTGTAGTGGTGCAAAACCGCTTGCAGTAACCGATGGTCTCAATTTCGGAAACCCTGAGAAGCCAGAGATTTACTGGCAATTCGCTGAGTCTATCGATGGGATAGCGGAAGCCTGTACCGTGCTCGATACGCCTGTGGTGGGCGGCAACGTCTCCTTCTATAATGAAAGCAAAGGTCAAGCGATTTACCCGACCCCCGTTATCGGTATGCTGGGCCTGATTGAAGATATCAAGCACGTCTGTACCCAGGATTTCAAAGAGGCGGGGGATCTGATTATTCTACTAGGTGCCAATAAGGGCGAGCTAGGTGGAAGTGAATACTTGCAGGTGATCCATGGGCTTGCTACTGGCTGTCCGCCGGAGCTTGACTTACACCTGGAAAAGCGAGTACAAGATATGTGCTTGCAGGCTATCAGGGAGGGGCTAGTCCGTTCAGCCCATGACTGCAGTGAAGGTGGTTTGGCTGCAGCTTTGGCTGAATGCTGCATATTGGGTGAACTAGGCGCTAAGGTGAGACTAGATCAAACCATGTCCGCCCGAGAGTTGCTGTACGGAGAGAGCCATAGTCGGATAGTGGTTTCCACTAAGCAAGAAAACCTGGATAGGCTACAAGAATTGGCTGATCAGCATGGTGTTCCGTGGGAGCTTCTTGGTCATGTAGAAAACGATGTCCTAGAGATAACTGGTGTTTTGGACGACAAGGCTAGAACTCTGATCAATCTATCGGTGCAAGAGCTTAAGAGTACCTGGCGGGAGGCAATCAAATGCCACATGAGCCGATGAGAGCCCTAGAGGGTGATTTGGGCAAGCCTCAAGAAGCCTGTGGTGTTGTTGGCATATGGGGGAGCCATGAGAATCTGCAGGTCGCTCCACTTTGCTATCTGGGATTGTATGCTTTGCAGCACCGCGGACAGGAAAGCGCTGGAATGGTCACATCGGATGGAAAGCGTCTGTGGTTGACTAAAGGACCGGGATTAGTACCAGATGTTTTCGATCAGGAAAGTATCGCAGCACTGCCGGGCTTTGCTGCTATTGGCCACGTGCGGTTGGCTACAGAGGCTGATCAGCATGTGGTTAACACCCAACCCCTTCTAGTGCGGTCCGGGTTTGGCAATCTGGCGATTGCCCAAAACGGGAGCCTGGTCAACGCTGAGAAGCTTAGACAAGGTTTGCTTGAGGAAGGTGCGGTGCTTCTCACCGAAACTGATTCCGAGATTGTCTTGAATCTCATTGCCAAAAGCAAGGAAAAAGACCTTCCAAGCGCGGTGGCGAAGATCCTTACCTTACTTGAAGGTGCCTATGCTCTAGTGATTCTCGCAGAAAACATGCTGCTAGCGGCGAGGGATCCCTTTGGTAATCGACCACTTTGCCTTGGCAAGCTGGAAGAGGGTTATATGGTTGCCTCCGAGTCTTGTGCTGTGAGTAATCTGGGTGGCGAATTCCTTCGCGAAGTGCAACCAGGTGAGCTCTTAGTCATCGACGAGCAGGGTCCCCGCACATACAACTTGATGCCCGGCCAAACGCAGGCCTTTTGTGCATTTGAGCACATCTATTTCGCTCGACCCGATAGCTGTCTTGGAGGCAAGACTGCCTATTTGGTACGTAAAGCTATAGGCCGGGAGCTGGCCCTAGAAGCTTCTGTTGAAGCCGATGTTGTCATCGGAGCTCCTGATTCCGGTATGGCGCCCGCGCTAGGTTTTGCAGAAGCAGCGGGGATACCCTACGAGATGGGGATTATCAAGAATCGCTATGTGGGGCGTGCTTTTCTCCAGCCTACTCAGGCACGCCGCAGTCTAGCAGTACGTATCAAGCTAAATCCTGTCACAGAGGTATTAACGGGCAAACGCGTAGCGGTCGTCGATGATTCCATTGTCCGGGGGACAACATCAGGTAAGCTAATCGCTTTGCTAAAGGAAGCAGGTGCTAAGGAAGTCCATATGTATGTTGCTTCACCGCCGTATCGGCATCCGTGTTTGTACGGTATCGAACCATCATCGAAAAGTGAGTTAGTGGCCCGAGGTCGATCTTTGGAGGAGCTTCGGAAATTGATCGGAGCTGATTCGTTGCAGTATATTTCCTTGGAGGGACTTGTTAGGGCCATAGGTATATCCGGGGACCAGCTATGTCTAGCCTGTTTTACCGGTGAGTACCCTATATCAGATTGTGGCGTCAACTGACGGAGGTGAGAACGTGGTTGAGAAGAAAGCAATGAATAAAAGCACATACAAGGCGGCGGGAGTGGATATTCATGCGGGTTATGAGGTCGTCCGCCGGATTCGCAAGCATACCGAGTCCACTTTTCGTCCCGAGGTTCTAGGAGACATTGGTAGTTTCGGGTCCTTCTTTGCCTTGGATACCACCAAGTACCGGGAACCTGTCCTGGTGGCAGGAACCGATGGGGTTGGGACTAAGCTAAAGATAGCTTTTATGATGGATAAGCATGATACAATCGGAATGGATGTTGTAGCCTATTGCGTGAATGACATAATCTGCCAAGGAGCAGAGCCATTGTTTTTCCTCGATTACTTGGCGGTGGGTAAGACCCGCCCGGAGAAAATCGAGGAGATCGTCGCGGGCATAGCAGAAGGATGCCGACAAGCAGGTTGTGCCCTAGTCGGCGGGGAAACTGCAGAAATGCCAGGTTTCTACCCAGAAGATGAGTACGACCTGGCGGGGTTTGTCGTAGGAGTGGTGGAAAAAGACCGCTCGTTGACGGGTCAGGGAGCGGAAGCTGGAGATGTTATCTTAGGACTTGCCTCCAGTGGTCTGCAAAGCAGCGGCTATTCCCTTGTGCGCAAGGTGTTTTTCCACGATCATGATTACCAAGTTACACACCACTTTGATGAACTGGGCCGCAGCCTAGGGGAGGAACTGCTGGAGCCTACCCTGATCTATGTAAAGCCCATCCTGAGTCTTTTAAGTAAACTAAATGTTGTTGGTATAGCCAATATCAGCGGAGGAGGTCTACCAGAAAACCTGCCCCGATCTATGCCTGGCCATCTCGATGCTGTCATTAAGAAAGGTAGCTGGCCTATCCATCCCATCTTTGGCATTCTCCAGCGAATCGGTAATGTGGACGAAGTGGAGATGTACAACACATTTAACATGGGGATCGGTATGGCAACCATATTGGGGCCCAATCAAGTCGATGGAGCTATAGAAGAACTAGCCCGGCATGGGATCAAAGCTTACGCCATTGGCGAGTTGATTTCAGGTCAAGGAGAAGTGGTTTTCCGGTGAGGAGGAAGATAGGTGGGGCGATTGGCTATACTGATTTCCGGCCGAGGTTCGAATCTTCAGGCCTTGATCGATGCCATTGAGAGAGGCATTTTGGATGCGGAAATAGCAGTGGTGATCAGTGATCGGCCCGATATATTGGGCTTGGCCCGAGCAGAAAAAGCCGGTATTCGTACCCGGGTTTTGCCCTGGCAGGGAGATGAACATCGAGAGTCATACTTTGAAGCCATGGCTCAAGTTCTACATGACGAGAAGATAGATCTGATTGTATTGGCTGGATTTATGCGGGTGCTCTCTCGGAACATTATTCGAGAATTTCCCAACAAGATAATCAATATCCACCCTTCTCTTCTACCAGCGTTCTCGGGGATGAGGGCGCAAAGACAAGCTTTGAAGTATGGGGTCAAGCTGGCAGGATGCACTGTACATTTTGTTGATGAAGGGGTGGACACTGGACCAATACTCATTCAGAGGGCTGTACCGGTATATTCCCATGATACTGAAGATACCTTAGCCCAGCGAATATTGGCAGAGGAGCATGTTGCTTTACCAGAAGCTGTGCAGATGGTACTGGCAGGCAACTGGAGAATACAGGGGAGACGGGTAATATGCGAGCATTAGTAATCGGTAGCGGAGGTAGGGAGCACGCTCTTGTCAAGAAGCTTGCCGAGAGCTCACTGGTTGAATCAATATGGTGTTACCCTGGGAATGCTGGTATTGCTGACATAGCTAAGATCCCGCCTCTATCTTCTTCTAGCATAGAGGAGCTGGTAAGCTTTGCCAATGCCAATGGAATCGATCTTACCGTGGTGGGACCGGAAAATTACCTAGCTGACGGCATAGTCGATGCTTTCCGTGCCGAAGATCTGACTATCTTCGGACCAACGCAGGCCGCTGCTCAACTGGAAAGCAGCAAGATATTCGCTAAGGACTTGATGCAAAAACACGGGATACCCACTGCCCACCATCGAGTTTTCACCGATTTTGGCGAAGCGCAAGCCTATATAGAGCGGGTCGGAGCTCCCATTGTGATCAAGGCGGATGGCCTAGCAGCAGGCAAAGGTGTCACAGTGGCCCACGATATTGCTACTGCCTTGGAGGCTGCAAGGAGCACCCTATCCGGCCAAAAGGTAGGGGAAGCCGGTCGCCGTATAGTTGTAGAGGAATTCTTGTCGGGCCAAGAGCTATCTATTCTGGCCCTTTGTGATGGAAAGACGTGTNTGCCTTTAACGCCCAGCCAAGACCATAAGGCCATCGGTGATGGAGATCGGGGGCCAAATACTGGTGGGATGGGAGCCTATAGCCCTGTACCAGTGGTAGATGAAGCTCTTCGGGAGCAGATCTTTACCTCTATCTTGAGCCCAACGTTAAGGGCCTTGCGATGCGAAGGTATGGAGTACACTGGAGTTCTGTATGCTGGACTGATGCTTACTGAATCCGGACCTAAGGTGATTGAGTTCAACTGCCGGTTCGGTGATCCGGAGACCCAGGCAATTCTGCCAAGGCTAAAGACAGATCTAGCAGAGCTGCTTCTGTCTACCTGCCACGGGAGCTTGGATGCTTTGGGTCCAATAGAGTGGGACTCTCGGGCGTGTATCTGCATCGTTGCTGCATCTAAAGGGTATCCCGGTTCATATGAGACGGGTTTTCCCATCAGGGGACTAGAAGAAGTGGAGGATCAACGGGATGTTCTTGTCTTTCATGCCGGGACCGCCATCCATGATGGTCAGCTGGTGACGGCAGGAGGGCGAGTACTCGGTGTTTCAGCCTTGGGTAGTGACATACGCTCGGCCCGTGACCTAGCCTATGAAGCGATAGGTAAAATCGATTTTTCGGGGATGTATTACCGAAAGGATATCGGGTGGCGTGCTCTAGGTGGGTAATAGTACCATCGCTTATGGAGACAGGAAAAAGTAGGGGCCATCTTCCCATAGCGAAAGGATGGCCCCCATATACGGCTAAGCCCCAGCAAGGATCCAGGATATCGACTCCAGCCAACTTTAATTGATGGAGAGTCGCCGTCCCTCGCCTTCTACTTTGGGCAGACGAATCTGCAGTACTCCGTCGTGGAAGGTAGCTTCGGCTCCATGTGAGCTGATATCTTTGGGCATTGTAAAGGCTCTACGAAACTCTCCTGCTCTACGCTCTTGATAGATGATATTATCGTCGTCTTCTGTCCTTTTTGCCTCCATGGTCTTACCCCTAATGGTGACGGTATTGCCGTTAAGCTCAACCTCCAGATCCCCCTTACGGTATCCTGGAACGTCGGCTTTGACAATATATGCATCTGCCGTCTCTTCAACGTCAATGGCGGGGTACAATACGCCTGTTGCCAAGGTTTCATCCCATGGGAAACTGGCTAACTGCATCAAGTCATCCCAAGGACTCCAGTGTGCTCTTAGCATTCGACGAAACGGTATAAGATTGGCCATGAGATACAACCTCCTCAAGAAATGTTTGACCTTTCTTGACCTTCTTCTATACTATACCATTAAGGTCAGGAAAGGTCAAGTGAAACAGAGGCCGCTAATCATTTGCGTACGCCAGCATTTATGGTCTATAATGTGGACATAGATGAAGATAATGGCAGGGAACAGGTGAAGGCGTCTTTTTGGCCAGAGACTTCGAGCCTTCCGGAAGGGCAGAGGGGGTTTCCTTTGTATTTTCTCATAGTAGCTGATCATATTGATCCATTGCTATATGACTACTATAGGCCTGAGCGGTTTCCGAATATTGACCTGATTTTGGCCTGTGGCGATCTAAAGCAGTGGTATCTATCATATTTGATGTCCACCTTCAATGCGCCGCTCTACTATGTGAGGGGCAACCACGACACATCCTACGCTGTAGAGCCACCCGATGGGGGAGAGAGCATCCATGGACGA
>JGI24708J26588_10001342_pt1 | contig 19495 bp, 18 predicted proteins | sample BioPla1DNA2_FD_26588 | JGI IMG/M metagenome (IMG submission 26588) | reverse complement strand
CCATAATTTCTTATATCTGTTTTTTCTAATCCATATAATATATTTGGCAAATCTAAAGCTTTTTTATGTTCTAATATTAAAATAGCATTATTATTTAATATATTTGCTTTTAAAATACTTTTCATAGATTTTTCAATTAAATTTCCCCCATAAGGAGGGTCAATATATATGTAATCAAATTTTATATCTTCCCTTCCTAAAAATTTAATACTCTTTATTGAATCTCCCTTTATAATCTTGGACTTTTTCAAAAAATTTGTATGAATTAAATTTTCTTTTATGGTTTTTATGCTTAAACTAGAATTATCTATAAAATAGGCCATTTTAGCCCCTCTACTTAAAAATTCTATACCTATAGAACCTGAACCAGCAAACAAATCTAATACCATACTATTATTATCTATATCTCCTAATATATTAAATAAAGACTCTTTTACTCTGTCTTCAGTAGGTCTAGTATCTTTTCCCTTTGGAGCTTTTAATTTAAACCCTTTTTTATCACCTGATATTACCCTCAAGAAATCACCTCTATATTCTACAATATATTTTATCATATTTTAGGGAAAAATTAATAGTATTAATTAAAAATTAATTCATCAATTTGATCTTTAAACATAGAAATAATGTTTTGTCTTAAAAAGAAATGCTTTTCATCTAATAATAAAGCATCTTCTTTTAAAATTTCCTTTGCTTTTTTTTGTGCTAATTTTAATATTTCCATATCTGTAAAAAGATTTGCTACTTTTAAATCTGGAATACCATGTTGTTTTGTGCCGAAAAATTCTCCAGGCCCTCGTAATTCTAAATCTCTTTCGGAAATGTAAAAACCATCAGTAGAATTTTGTAATATTCTCATACGTTCTCTAGAAATACGACTATTGCTTTCATTAATTAGTATGCAATATGATTGATACTCTCCTCTACCTACTCTACCTCTAAGTTGATGTAATTGTGCTAAACCAAATCTTTCTGCATTAAAAATAACCATGATATTAGCATTTGGTACATTTACTCCTACTTCAATTACCGTAGTAGAAATTAAAATATCTATTTTACCTTTTTTAAATTCTTCCATTATTTTTTCTTTTTCCCTAGCTTTCATTTTTCCATGTAATAATCCCACATTGAAATCTTTATAAACTCCATTTTTAAAAGACATATATAAGCTTTCAGCAGAATTAATATTTAATTTTTCACTTTCTTCAACTAAAGGTGCAACTATATAAGCCTGCCTTCCATCTAAAACTTGCTTTTTAACAAAATTATTCACCCTATTTACCATATTTGGATTTACAGCATAAGTTTCTATTTTTTTTCTACCTGGTGGTAATTCATCTATAATTGAAATATCCAAGTCTCCATATAAAATTAAAGCTAAGGTTCTAGGAATTGGAGTTGCAGTCATAACTAAAGTATCTGGATTTTTTCCCTTTTGACTTAATACAGCTCTTTGTTTTACACCGAATCTATGTTGTTCATCTGTTATTGCTAAACCTAAATTTTTAAATTCCACATTTTCCTGTATAACTGCATGGGTTCCTATTAATATATCTATATCTCCTGATTTTAGTTCTTTTAATATTCTTTCCTTTTCCTTTAGAGATAAGGATCCTACTAATAGTTGGCAATTAATATTGTAGCCTTTAAAAAACTTAGATATGGATTCATAATGTTGAGTTGCTAGTATTTCAGTAGGTGCCATCATTACAGATTGATAGCCAGACTTTACAGCTTTAAACATAGACAGCACTGCCAAAATAGTTTTACCTGAACCTACATCCCCTTGTATTAATCTATTCATTGGAACATTTTTTTCCATATCTTCTTCTATTTCTTTAAATACCCTTTTTTGTGCAGAAGTCAAGTTAAAAGGTAATTTACTAACAAAGCTTTCCAGTTCTTCTATATGGGGAAATTTTATTCCCTCTTTCATTTCCTTTGTCCTAGATTTAATAATAAATAATCCTAATTGTAAAGTGAGCAATTCTTCAAAAGCTAATCTCTTTCTAGCTTCCATATAATCTGACTTCGTCTTTGGAAAATGGATGTTTAAGATTGCTTCTTCAATTGACATTAAATCTAATTCTTTCCTAATGTAATAAGGAAGAACTTCAGGCATTTTATCTCCATAGCCTTTAATAGCATTGTTCATTATATTTAACATCTCATTATTTGTTAGACCAGCAGTTAATGAATATATAGGCACTATATTTCCTACTTTATTCCCTTTTTCTCTATCAATAATAGGATTTACAATTTGGATTTCTCCTCCAAATTTATTAATTTTTCCATTTACTAATATTTTATCTCCTATTTTAATTTGATTTGCCATATAATCCTGATTATACCAAATTAAATAACCATGACCAGTTTTATCTCTAACTGGAATTTTTAAAATAGATAAGTTTCTTCTAGGTTTAATTTTTGAAGGATAACCATATACTTCTACATATAAACTGATTTTCTCTCCCTCTTGAACTTGATTTATATTGCTTATCTTAGATCTATCATCATATTCCCTAGGAATATAGTACAATAAATCCTTTATTGTGTATATATTTAATTTTTTTAATTTATTCCCTCTCTTAGGCCCTACTCCTTTTATATATTGTATCTTCATCTGTAATCTCTCCATTCAAACGAAATTCCCTACCTTAAGGTAGGGAATTATTACTCTATTGAAAATATATAATAGTATAAAGGTTGACCACCAAAAACTACCTCAATATCATAATCTTCAAATTCCTCTTGAATTTTTTCAGACAATTTTATAGCATCCTCTTCTTCTACATCGCTACCATAAAACATTGTTATTAATGAAGAATCATCATCTACAATTTTTTTAATTAATTCAAAAGATACATCTTCTATATTATCTCCTATAGATAAAATATCATCTTTCTGTATTCCAATTATATCATCTTTTTTAATTTTAATATCATTATATTCAGTATCTCTAACGGCAAATGTTACTTGCCCTGTTTTAACATAGGTTATAGCTTCTTCCATGTTCTGGAAATTGTCCTCTACATTTAACTCTGGATCAAAAGATAATAAAGCAGTTACCCCTTCTGGTATAGTTTTGGTTGGAAATACATAAACATTTTTATTGCTTAATTCTTTTGCTTGATCTGCTGCTAATACTATATTACCATTATTAGGTAATATAATTATGTTTTCTCCATCTACTTCATTTACTGCATTAAAAATATCTTCAGTACTAGGATTCATAGTTTGGCCACCTGGAATAATATAATCTACATTTAACTCCTTAAATACTTTATCTAAACCTTCACCTATAGAAACAGTAATAATTCCATATTTCTTCTTAGGAGCATTTTTTTTCTCATTAATAAAATCTTCTTCTTTCGCCACTACATGCCTATGTTGATACCTCATATTATCTATTTTAATATCATTTAATTCTCCTAATACTAAAGCTTTTTCCAAGACTTCTCCTGGATTATTAGTGTGTATATGAACTTTAATTAAGCCTTCCCCACCAACTACTAATAGAGAATCACCAAAAGTTGCCATTTGTTCTCTAAATTTATCNATTTCCTTATGATCAGTATTTATCATAAATTCGGTACAATAACCATATTTAATATCACTGGTATCAATATCTTGAACTACAGGTTTTTCTACTATGGTTATTTCTTTATAATCTTCTAATTTATAATCATCTTTACCAGTAATTCCATTTAGAGCACCAACTAAAACGTACATTAGGCCCTTACCACCTGCGTCTACTACTCCTGCTTGTTTCAAAACAGGTAACATCTCAGGAGTTTTATTTAATACCTTATTTCCTTCTTCTATAACTTTTTCCATAAATAAAACTATATCTTTTTCAGCTTTACAAATGCTTAATGCATAATCAGCACAACCTCTAGCCACAGTTAATATGGTACCTTCTGTAGGTTTCATAACTGCATTATAAGCAGTGTCAGAAGCTAATTTAAAAGCCTTTGCTAAATCTTCAGTATTAACTAATTCCTTATCCTTTAATCCATTGGCAAATCCTCTAAATAATTGGGATAGTATAACTCCTGAATTACCTCGGGCACCCATTAGAGAACCGTGACTTGCTGCTACTGCCACTTTTCCAGCACTATACTCCTCTAGATCTAAAATTTGTTTTAATGAAGCTTTCATAGTTAAAGACATATTTGTACCTGTATCCCCATCTGGAACTGGAAATACATTCAATGTATCAACCTCTTCTTTATTATCATCTAGAAAATGTGTTGCACCAATAAATGCTTTTTTTAACATTACACCATCTATATTTTCATACTTCAATTGTAGTACCTCCTTAAACTACTTTTCTACCCTAATGCCTTGAACATATACATTGATTTTTTTTACTGTTAGGCCTGTTAGGTTTTCTACATTGAATTTGACCTTTTCAATAATATTTTCCGCCACTATGGATATACGTATGCCATATTGTAATATAACGTGTAAATCTATTTCTACTTCATGCCCTTTTGTATATATTTTAACACCCTTAGATAAATTATCCCATTTTAATAATTCAAAAAATCCATCGGTTGCATTTTTACTAGCCATACCTACAATACCATAGCTTTCCATGGCAGAAAGTCCAGCTATTGTTGCAATCACATTATCTTCTACATTTATATAGCCGTATTCATTATTTGTTTTTGCTGGCATAAACTTCGCCTCCTTATCGTAAAATTCCTTTATGAATATATATTACCTTAAAATAGTAAATAGTTCAACCAATACTTGTCTTATTTACTTTTCCCATAATTTTTCTTGCTTTTTTTCTCTTAATTGTGTAAAATATAAGATGTCTTTATAGAATTAAAATTAATTTGCTTTACAGTATTAAGGAGGTGCACTTATGGCAAAGAGATGTGATGTATGTGGCAAAGGAAAAATGTACGGAAACAAAGTTACTTTTTCAAATAAAAAAAATAATAGAACTTGGTCTCCAAACATTAGAAAAGTTAGAGCAGTTGTAGATGGTACTACTAAAAGAATAAATGTATGTACTAGATGTTTAAGATCTGGATATGTGGAAAGAGCATTATAAAAAATAAGGCTTCCAGTCTAATAAAAGGGAAGCCTTATTTTAATTTCAATAATAATAAACCCATTATAATCAACGCTATGCCTATTAAAATTAAAAGAAATTCTATTGAAATAATATTTATTATTATCATAAAACCAATAATACCTAATATTAAACCTACTATTTTTTTTAATTTATGCCTATGCCTACATTTAAATCTATAGTAAAATTTTTTCATAATTGCACCTCAAATAATATAGTATATTTCATATTATTCGAGGTGATTATCTTTAGTTACTATTAGAATTAATCTTTTGTTATAAATACTAAACAAATACCTTTGTGAATTTTTATATATCCATGGGTCTCTTCTACTTTATTACTAATACCTAGTGTAGATGAAAAATCAATTTTTACTTTAGATAAATTGTATTTAAAACCCTCTAAAGTAATAATGGCACCATCATTAGTAATAGGTATTATGGACACATATGAACTAGGCCTATTTTTTATTATTAATTCCTTGTCAATTAAATATATAATATTGTGATTATCAATTATTTTACCCTTGATTTTTTTCTTCCATAGTTTTTTTAGTAAGAATATATTTCCTAAAGTATGGTCCATTCTACTGCCTATGGCGCCTAATATAGTAATGTCTTTAAAGCCTTTCTCAATTAAATAATCTAATGCTAACTCTGTATCAGTTTTATCTTTTTCTATTGGGAACTTAATTATTGGAATCTGTTTCTTTTTTATAATTTCTAGACTTTCCATTTTAATGGAATCTAAATCTCCTATAATAATATTAGGCAATATACCAATAGATAAATAATATTCTGTTCCACCATCAACACCTATTACTAAATCCACATCTTTTGCTAAGTTTTTAACTAAATCTAAATCTTTAACATCTCCACCTGAAACTAGTAATGCCTTCAATTAAATCAACCTTCTTATTTATTTTTCTATTTTACTTATTGGTTTCCAAATTAATGACAAGATTATTGCAGTTATAAAAAACTCTGGCAATAAATATTGTAATTGATATCCTAGGGAATATTTCCAGACACTCATTCCTTCTGGCGTAAATTGTCCAAAAAACACAATTCCTGCAATAAAATGACATAGGAATCTTCCACCAATAGCTAAAAATACTCCAAGTATTATTCTAAAGTAATCTTTAGATTCAAATTCTTTTTCACTTATAGAAATAATTCCTGCTAAACCTAATAATCCAAAAGCAACAGGATATTCTAATATAGCTTGTACTGGTGTATATACATAACCACCTAAAATTATCTTAATAACTCCAAATATGGCACCTGTAATCATGCCAGGGCCCACTCCCCATCTTATAGCAAATAATATAATAGGTATCATACTACCTGCAGTTACTGAACCGCCCATAGGGGATTCATAAATTTTTATTCTACTTAATAAAACTGCTAAGGCAACCATAATTCCTGCCTCAGTCAACATTTTGGTACTCCATTTTTTCATTTTTTTCCCTCCTAAAAAATAATGCCTATTACCTGCTTAGGTAATAGGCATAAAAACCATTATTTTCACTTTCCTACGCTAGCATTACCTAGTTCAGGTTAAAGGGTCGGGAATTACCCCCTCTCAGCCAAATGGCTCCCCTAGTGCTGAAATATTATTTAATTGACGTATTCATTATATCATATAATTTAAAATATGCAATTACAGATTTTTAAACATTTTAGTCCTTTCAATTACATTATCTGCTTCAAATATTCCTGAACCAACTACTAATATATCTGCTCCTAAATCTATTACATCCTTAGCATTATCTAATTTTATCCCACCATCTACTTCTATTAATATATCTAAATTTCTATTATCTATAATCTTTCTTAAATTTGATATTTTTCTATTCATGGATTTAATATACTTTTGACCACCAAAACCAGGATTTACAGTCATTATTAAAACCATATCAATATATTCTAATATATATTCTAAACTTTCTAAAGGAGTAGCAGGATTCAAAGATACTCCTGCCTTTAGTCCAAAAGCTTTAATTTCTTCTATGGTTCTATGTAGATGTGTAGTAGCCTCCTGATGAATTGTAATAATATCTGCACCAGCTTCATAGAAATCCTTAATATATCTTTCAGGTTTGTCTACCATTAAATGAACATCAAAGGGAATATTTGTAATATTCCTTAAACTTTTAATTACAGGGGGGCCAAAGCTAATATTGGGGACAAATACACCATCCATTACATCTAAATGGATATAATCAGCCCCTCCCTCTTCTAAAAATAGTATTTCTTCTTTTAATTTACTAAAATCAGCTGACAAAATTGAAGGCGAAATTTGTGCCATATTAATACCTCCTTATACTTTTAATTTCATCTAGAAAATTTAAATAGTTTTCATATCTACTATTTGATATATTTCCTTTTTCCAATTGTCTTTTAACTTCACAATCTGGTTCTTTATAGTGTACACAGGAAATAAATTTACAATCTCCACTATATTCTTTAATTTCTTTGAAGTAAAATCCTAGATCTTCTTCCCTTTCAATAAAACTTAAATCTAGTGAACTAAATCCAGGGCTATCTAATACATAGGAATTTGAATCTATTTCTATTAATTCCACATGTCGAGTTGTGTGTTTTCCCCTAGTGGTTTTTCTACTAATATCTCCAGTTTTCAAATTTAATCCAGGGTGGATTTTATTTAATAATGATGATTTGCCCACTCCTGAAGGCCCTGCAAATACTGTAATATTATTTTTTAATTTTTCTCTTAATTCATCTATTCCCTTATTGTCAATAATACTTGTGTTAATAATACTGTAGCCTGCCTTACTATATATATTGTTAATTTCTTTAACTTTGTCCCCTCTTTCTAAATCTACTTTATTGATACACACATGAATGTTTAAACCTTCAAATTCTGCCATTACTAAAAATCTATCTAATAACCATAGATTAATATTAGGCTCCTTTATACTCATAATAATAATTGTCTGTGTAATATTTGCAACAGGAGGTCTTAACAATTGGGACTCCCTTGGCTTTATTTCTTTTATATATCCAGTATTGTCTTCAGGGCTAATTCTAATTTTTACTCTATCACCCACTAAAGGCACTAGATTTTCTTCCCTAAATAAACCTCTTGCCCTGCATTCAAAAATCCCATTTTCCGTTTTTACATAATAAAAGCCTCCAATTCCTTTCACAATAATTCCCTCTAGCATAAAAACCCCCTATCTATCTGGATGATATACAGTACTATTAAATTCTCCATTATAATAGAAATTAAATTCAGCATCTAATTTACCCTTTAAAGGTATTTTAATAGTTTTCCCATCAGCTTCATGGTTCTTTTTATATACAGTTTCAGCTACTCCGTCCTGAAGTCGTTCCACTATAATTTCAATTTCAGAACCATCATCAGGTAAAGTTAAATTTACATTAAAAGGAACTTCTTTTTCTTCAACAGGTTCTGGTTCTGGCTCAGGTTCTGGTCCAGTACTTATTTTTATATCAATTTTAGTACCTGTCTCTACGGCCACTCCTGGTTCTACACTTTGCCACATTATTTTGCCCTTATCAAATTCATCACTGGGACTTTCATCTCTCTTTCCTAATTGTAATCCAAAGGCATTTAAAGCATTTTCCGCCTCTTGCTCAGTTCTACCAATAATTTTTGGCATTAAAACAGTTTTGGTCTCAGGCCCTTGACTTACTATTAAATCTATTTTAGTGCCTTCTTCTACCTCTGTATAAGGGTTTGGATACTGATTCATAATTATATTAGCTTCTATGGTATCACTAGGTTGTGGTGTAACTTTACCTTCTACTAAATTATATTCCTCTAGTATAGAATCAATCTCCGTAATACTTTTACCTATTAAATTAGGAACCTTTACATAATTTCCACCAGAACTTACAACTACATCAATAGTATATCCTGGTTTTACTTTTTCTCCAGCTTTAATTTTTTGTTCAATTATATCTCCTTTTTTAAATTCACTACTAGGTACTTCTTTGCTAATTCTTAATTTTAATTCCAGAATTTCTAATTCTTCCTCAGCTTTATCTACATTCATACCAACTAAATTTGGAACTTCTACTTCTGGAGTAATAAAATATTTTTTCAATTGATAAAATCCCAGTACTGCAGAACTTACAACTACAAAGGCCAATAATATAGCTAATAATATAGGTTTTAAGCCTCCGTTTTTTTTCTTTGCCTTAGGTTTTTTCATATTGTCTTCACTTCCATTGTTTATTGCAGGCATAATTTGGGTATTCTGAATTAATGCAGTATCTTCCATATCCTTAGTATTTCCTGAATATTTAACCCTTCTCAAATCCCTTAAAAGTTCAGCTGCACTATTATACCTATCTATTTGACTTTTTTGCACACATTTAAGTATAATATTTTCTAAACCTATAGGTATTGTATTGTCAATTTCTCTAGGTGGTATTATTTCCTCTTGAATGTGTTTTAATGCCACAGATATTGGACTATCACCTTCATAGGGTACCTTTCCCGTTATCATTTCATATATTACTATTCCAAGGGAATAAATATCAGACTTTTCATCTGTATATCCGCCTCTAGCCTGTTCTGGTGAAAAATAATGAACAGAACCTATTACATTAGATGTATTGGTAACAGTAGATGCAGTAGCAGCCCTTGCAATGCCAAAGTCTGTAACCTTTACTCTTCCATCTTCAGTTATCATAATATTGTGAGGCTTAATATCCCTATGGACTATATGATTTTTATGAGCATGTTCTAATGCTTCTCCAATTTGTATGGAATAATCTAAAGTTTCTTCTAAAGTTAATTTGCCCTTTTCTCTAATTATTTCTTTTAAGGTTTTCCCTTTTATATATTCCATAACTATATAATAGATACTATTCCCGTCAATCTCTTCCATACCAACATCATAAACATTAACAATATTTGGATGAGACAAACTAGCTGCAGCTTGGGATTCCCGTCTAAATTTTTTTATAAACTCTTCATCATTTACAAATTCGTCCCTTAAAATTTTAATTGCCACATTTCTATTTAAAAGTTTACATCTAGCCTTATATACATAGGCCATACCTCCTGCACCAATCTTTTCAATTATTTCATATCTACCACCTAAGACTGTTCCTATCATATTATCACCTCGCTTTTTTACAATTTTATTGCCAATACAGTAATATTATCGTAGCCACCTTTGTCATTGGAAAGTTTAACTAGATCCTCACAAGCTAATTGCATATTTTCACTATTTATTAAAGTGTTTTTAATTTCATCATCATCTAACATACTGGTTAAACCATCAGTGCATAATAAAAGTATTTCAACAGTTTTTTTCGATAATGCCATAATATCTACCTCTATATTTTTACTTGTGCCTACAGCTCTAGTGATAATATTTCTTTGTGGATGATATTTGGCTTCTTCTTTACTAATACTACCATTTTTTATTAATTCTTCTACTAAGGAATGATCTTCGGTAATTTGCAATAAATTCCCATCTTTAAAGGCATATGCCCTACTATCTCCCACATGGCCAATATACAGGTTTTTATTTGATATATAAGCTAATGTAACTGTAGTACCCATGCCTGAGCAATCTTCTTCCTTCATAGCTTTTTTATATATTTTTTCATTGGCTTTATTAATAGATTTTAAAATATTCTCTTTTATATTTTCTTCATTGACATTTTCCATATCTAGGAATTTATTAAAATTTTCGCTTATTAAATCAATAGCTAAACTACTGGCAATTTCACCTGCTTTATGACCTCCCATACCGTCTGCAATAATGAACAAAGGGACGTTTTTATCTGAAGGAAGATAGTATGCATCTTGATTGTTATCTCTTATTCTACCTGTATCTGTTTTAACGCCAATATCCAATATAATCACCTCACTGAATAGTTTTACTGTCTTTACCATTAGTATATCGTCGTCTTAATTGGCCACATGAAGCATTTACATCACTACCCATCTCTCTTCGAATAGTAGCATTTATACCAGATTTTTTTAATTCCTGTTGAAATTTCTCAATATTAGATATAGATGGCCTTTCTTTGTCATACTCCTTAATTGGATTTAATGGTATTAAATTAATATAACAGTTTAAATCTTTTAATATTTTAATTAACTCTTCTAAATCTTTTTCTCTATCATTTATCCCTTTAATTACTGTGTACTCCATGGTAATTCTTCTATTGGTTTTATTATAATAATATTTACAGGCTTTTATTATTTCTTCAACTAAATATTTTTTGCCTATTGGCATGATCCTTTCCCTAATATGATTAAAAGGTGAATGGAGAGAAATAGATAAATTTATAGGAATTCCTTCATCTGCTAATGCATAAATTTTAGGTACTATTCCACAAGTAGATAATGTTATATTTCTATAACTAATATTTTTGCCTTTTTCATGATGAATTATCTTTAAAAATTTTATAACATTATCATAATTGTCTAGTGGTTCACCACTGCCCATTAGAACAATATTATTTATTTTACAGTTTAAATCTTCCTCTATATTATAGATTTGATTTGCCATTTCAGCTGGATTCAAGTTTCTAACTAATCCCTCTTTTGTAGAAGCGCAAAAAGAACACCCCATCCTACACCCAACTTGAGTGGAAATACAAACTGTTAAACCATGGGTATATTCCATGATAACCCCTTCAATAATATTATTATCTTCTAATAAAAATAAGTACTTTTTTGTATTGTCAAGTTTAGAATCAAATCTTTTATAAATTTTAGTCTCATTAATTGCAGCCATATTTTCTAGCTTGTCCCTTAGTACTTTGGAGAATACAGTAATATTTTGAATTTTAGCACCACGATTTTTGTGAATAAAATTAAATAACTGCTCAGCTCTAAATTTTTCTTCTCCAATACTTATAAAAAAACTCTCCATCTCCTGAAATGTAAGACTATTTAATTGGATTTTTTGCAAACAATCACCCCATAGACATTCTTAATTTTATATTATACCACAATTTTTAATAAATTAGCTATTAATCTTCTTAAATTTGGCAATAAAAAAACCATCAGTATTATGTATATGAGGAAATAATTGTACATAGCCATCTTTTGCTTTTTCTATATTTTTCTTATAATTAAATTTGTCCTCAAAACCTATTAATTTAAATTGAGAATTTTCTAATAAAAATTTATTTACCATATCTTCATTCTCCTCCTTTGATATGGTACATGTACTATATACCATTACCCCCCCTGGTTTCAAATAAGACTTAGCATTATTTATTATTTCCCACTGAATTTTTGTAAGTTCTTGAATATCCTCTTCTTTTCTATTCCATTTAATTTCCGGTCTCCTTCTGATTATTCCTAGTCCTGAACAAGGGGCATCTATAATACAGTAATCTGCTTTTTCTCTAAATTTTTCATCAAATTTAGTAGCATCAAAAATCTCAGTTTCTATTATATCTATACCTAATCTATGGGCATTCTCTTGTACTAAATGTAATTTGTGGCTATATATGTCTCTAGAAATTATTTTTCCACTATTGTTCATAATTTGTGCCATATGGGTAGACTTGCCTCCAGGTGCAGAGCACAAATCCAATACTAAAGACCCTTCCTTTGGATCTATTGTTTGGGATACTAGCATACTACTTTCGTCTTGTATAATAAAATATCCATTTCTATATTCCTCCAAAGAAGTAATTCTCCTTGGGTTATCAATTATTAATCCATCCTTTGCATATTTTGTTTTGTAAACAATATAACCATAGGATGAAAATATATCCAATAGTTGGTCTCTACTAATTTTTAAAGTATTAACCCTAATATTTAATTTTGGTCTACTATTATTTCCTTTGCAAAGCTTTTCAGTAAACTCATAGCCATATTCTTTAATCCAATTCTCAATCATCCATTTAGGATAAGAGTATTTTATAGACAAATAAGTTAATTTGTCTTTGTTTTTAACTATCATTAGTTTTTCTTTGTTTTTTGAAATATTTCTTAAAACACCATTTACAAATCCAACAATACCCTTATGACCATATTTTTTTGAAAGATTAACTGTTTCATTTACTGCAGCCCTATCTGGAATTCTATCCATAAATATTACTTGATATACTCCCATTCTTAAAATTTCTAATGTCAATGACTGTATCTTTTCTATTCTAATACTTGAAACCTGGGAAATTATATAATCTATGTATTTTTTATTTTCTAATACTCCATATACTACTTCTCTTATAAAATTTTCATTTTCTATTTTTTTATTCTTTTCTAAATGCTTATTAATAGAAATATTTGAATAGGCACCATTTGTATTTATATCAATTAAGATTTTCAAAATAATTTCTCTTGAATTCATAGAAAACCTCCTGAAAATTTTTGCCTGGCAAAAGCCAGGCAAATAGTCAAGTGTATTTTAGTCTCTACGTCTTTGAGACATGGCCATTAATCTTAATAATTCACCTATAGCTACTAAAGTAGCAGCTACATAAGTTAATGCTGCTGCAGATAAAACTTTTCTAGATGGTTTTAATTCACTATCATAAATAAAGCCATTTTCTAATTGTGCTAAAGCCCTTTTGCTAGCATTAATTTCCACTGGCAATGTAATAATTTGAAATAATACTATAGCTAAATATAAGGCTATTCCTACTTCCAATAAAAAGGGCTCTATTATTAAACCAAGCATAACTAATATCCATACAAATCGAGAACCAATACTTGCTATAGGAGCTATATTATTTCTTAGAATTAATGGAAAATATCCTTCCCCGTGTTGCATTGCATGACCTACCTCATGGGCTGCAACAGAAATAGCTGCAATTGATGAACCATTATATACATTACTAGATAGTCTAATAACTTTTGTCCTTGGATCATAATGGTCTGTCAAATTTCCTGCTACAGGTTCAATTCTCACATCATATAGTCCATTTCTATCTAATATGGTTCTGGCTACTTCCTTTCCTGTATAACCTGAACGATTTGGTACTCTTAAATATCTATTAAAGGCTGTACTTACTTTTAATTGTGCATACATGGCAAATAGTAATGCTGGAAAAAGAAATAGCATCCATGTTCCACCACTATAGTATCCAAATCCTGAATACATTATATCACCCTTTCTAAATTAGATTAAACTAATTTTACCTGAGGATCAATTTCATTTCCCCTTAAATAATCTGATACATGCATTTTCCTCTTTCCAGGAAATTGCAATACTTCAATTACAATGGATTCATCTTTGCAGTTAACAAAAACTCCTTCATCGTTTATCTTAACTATTGCGCCATTATCCCCTTCAATAAATTTGGGAATCCTTCTAGCCTCATGAATTTTAAGATTTTCCCCATTATAAATTGTAAATGCTGAAGGCCAAGGCTTAAGGCCTCTTATTAGATTTATAATTTTTACTCCTGAATCATTCCAATTAATTTTACCCGTTTCTTTAGTTAAAATGGGAGCATAAGTTGACAAACTGTCATTTTGAGGTATTTCCTTTATTGTATTTTTTTCTAAATCTCTAAGAGTTTCTAAAATCATTTCTCCACCTAAAACAGATAGTTTATCATGGATAGAAATAGAATCGTCTGTATCTTCTATGGGTATACTTTTCATATTTAGTATAGGCCCAGTATCTAAACCTTCATCCATTTTCATAATTGTAATTCCAGTTTCAGTTTCTCCATTAATAATTGCCCAATTAATAGGTGCTGCTCCTCTATATTTAGGTAATAAAGAAGCATGAATATTAATACAATTATATTTTGGCAAATTTAACACTTCTTTTTTTAATATTTGTCCAAAAGCAATTACCACTATACAATCTGGTGCAATATTTTTTAATATTTCAATAGATTCTTGTGAATTTATTGAATCAGGCTGATATACTTCTAAGCCTAATTCTAAGGCTTTTTTCTTTACTGGAGTAGGTTTAAGTTTTTTACCTCTACCTCGTGGTCTATCTTTTTGAGTTATTACTAATGAAATATTATGTCCATTTTCATATAAAGCCTCTAACGTTGGAAGGGCAAATTCAGGCGTGCCTGCAAATACTAAATTCAACTTTGTCACCTCCAAATTATTCTTCCTCTTCTTCTGGAAATACTTCTTCAATCATTTTATCTATATATAATATACCATGAAGATGATCTATTTCGTGGCAAAGAGCCCTAGCTAACAATCCTGTACCTTCAATTGTTTTTTCTTCACCAAATTCATTTAAATACTTAACTTTTACCCTTTCAGGTCTCTTTACTGTGCCAGCTCTATTGGGAACAGATAAGCAACCTTCCACATCTATGACTTCTCCTTCTTTTTCAATAATTTTAGGATTAATTAATTTTACTACTCCATCACCTATATCAATTACTACTAATTGTCTTAGTACGCCGATTTGTGGTGCAGCCAAACCTACTCCATCATTTTCATACATAGTATCTACCATATCTTCCAATAAAATCTTTATTCTATCATTTATTTCATTTACTTCTCTAGACTTTTTCCTTAAAATAGGATCTCCGTCAATTCTAATCTGCCTAATCGCCATTTTTTTCCTCCTATAAAATTGAATTGGGATTTATATCTATATTTAATTTTATTTTTGTTAAATCTAATTCATCCCTATTTATTATACATACCCATTCTATTATCTCTTTTAACTTTTTCATATATTCATCTGGTGATTTTATTAATATTTGAAATCTAAAATTGTTTTTAATTCTTTCTAAGGGAGCAGGATTTGGGCCAATTACATTTTCTATAATATTATTAAGTCCATTTATAGACATCTCTTTAATCAATGCATTATAAATATTTTTAGATACTACTATTACTTTATTTCTATTTTCNCCATATATGGTAATGGATACAATATTACTAAAAGGGGGATAGTTAAATTCTTTTCTTAAAAGAATTTCCTTATTATAAAAGGTCAAATAATCGTGTTTTTTTGAGGATTGAATACTGTAATGGTCTGGATTATAAGTTTGAACAATCACCTTTCCATCAGTTTCTCCCCTACCAGCCCTACCAGCTACCTGAGTTACTAATTGAAAAGTTCGTTCAGAAGCTCTAAAGTCTGGAAGATTTAAACTAGTATCTGCTGCAATTACACCCACCAAAGTCACATTCTCAAAATCCAGTCCCTTACCTATCATTTGAGTTCCAATAAGTATGTCAATTTTTTCATCTTTCATATCTTGTAATATGGATTCATGACTTCCTTTTTTACTAGTAGTATCTAAATCCATTCTTTCTACCCTTGCATTGGGAAACAATTTTTTAGTATAATCTTCAACCTTTTCTGTTCCTATGCCAAAGTATTTTATATATTTACTTTTACAAATAGGACATATATTTGGTGGATTAATAGCTAATCCACAATAATGACATTTTAATTTATTTTCTTTCATATAGTAAGTCATAGATATATCACATGAATTACATTTTACTACATATCCACATTGTCTGCAAGAAACAAAGGTAGAGTATCCTCTTCTATTTAAAAACAATATAGTTTGTTTTTTTTTCATCAAATTTTTTTCTATGGAATAATATAATTCCTCACTAAATATGGATTTATTACCTTTAGTAAGTTCATCTCTCATGTCAATTATATTTATTTCTGGTAGTTTTTTATTATTTATTCTTTCTTTAAGACTTACAAGTTTTATACTTCCATTTTTAGCCTTATAATATGACTCAATAGAAGGAGTTGCAGAACCTTTTACTAAATAAGCTCCCAATTGTTCACATCTTTTTTCTGCTACACTTATAGCCGAGTACTTTGGATTCATACTAGATTTATAAGTAGCTTCATGCTCCTCATCTATAATAATTAAACCTAAATTATTGAAAGGGGCAAATACTGCAGACCTTGCACCTACAACAATTTTGACTTTACCTTCTTTGATTTTTCTCCATTGATCAAATCTTTCTCCATAAGATAATCTACTATGTAATACTGCCACATTGTCTCCAAATCTTCCAACAAATCTATCTATAGTTTGAGGGGTTAATGAAATCTCTGGTACTAAAACTATTGTATCCTTATTTAATTTAATCATTTCCTCCACCAATTGAAGATATATCTCTGTTTTACCACTACCTGTTACACCATGAATTAAAAACTTATTATCTTTATCTTTATTTCTAATACTGNTTAATATTGTATCCACACAATATTTTTGTTCTGGAGATAATTTATGCTTTTCATAGGGTTTAATATTGTCTTTAATAGGATTTCTATATATTTCTTTATTNAAAATTTCTATTAAGCCTTTTTTTTCAACAGCTTTAATAGTAGATAAGGAAGTATTAGTTGATTTCATAAGTTTTTTCAAAGGCAAAGGTTCTAAGCCTAAGAGATATTCCACAACTTCTATTTGTTTATAACTCCTTTTTCCAACTTTTTCTATGATTTCTTCATAAGATAAGGTTTCATCAATTAGGGAAACGTATTTTTCATATTTTTTTTCTATAGTAGTTTCTATTTTTAAACTAGAACTTATTAAGCCAATCTTTTCTAATTCCTTAATGGTTTTTAAAAGATTAGCATTATTAAAATTGTTTTTTAATGCATTTAATTCTACTACATTTTCTTGATTTAAAAGAAAATCAATTATATCTTTTTCCAAGGAATTTAATTCCCCATTATAAGCATAAAATTCATCCCTTACAGAAATATAAGTTTTCACTTCTTTAAAATCTCCAGGTGGTAATACTCTTTGCAGTGAATCTAAATATGGAGATAAATATTCTCTAGACATCCACATACTTAAATCAATTAAATCTTCTGGTATCAATGGTTTTTCATCTATTAAATCAATTATACTTTTTAATTTATATTTTCCTTCATAATCTTCTTTTATTTCAACTACAATACCTATAATTTTTCTATTCCCCATTCCAAAAGGAACTAAAACCCTCATACCTTTCTGAATAATATCTCTCATTTCTGGTCTAATTAAATAGGTATATGGTTTATCTGTACTATAGGCCCTGTTATCAACAATAACTTGCGCATACTTTTTATCCATATAATCAAATCCTTATATACTTTAATGGTTATTTAAATACTAAAAGCTAGATACCTTTTATCTAGCTTTAGCATCCAATAGACTTACGATTTTATCTAAAATAATTTTTGCAACTTGAGATTTATCCATTATTGGATATTCTTTAAACTTACCCTCATTTTCAATTATAGTAACAATATTAGTGTCAGATTTAAATCCAGCACCTGTTTTCGATACATCATTGGCAACTATGAAATCAAAATTCTTATCTTTTAATTTTTTCTCTGCGTATTTTAATAAATTATTGGTTTCAGCAGCAAATCCTACTATTATTTTATCGCCTTTTATCTTGCCAAAATGTGCAGCTATATCAGGGTTTCTAATAAACTCTATGTTTAATTCATCCTTTTTAGTAGCTTTTTTCTTTATCTTAGTTTCTGATACATTTTTAGGTCGATAATCTGATGGAGCTGCAGCTTTAATTAATACATCACAATCAGAAAAATATTTTTCTACAACATTAAACATTTCCTTTGTAGTATTTACTTTTATAAGTTTTACATTATTTGGTGGTTCCATATGTGTAGGTCCAGATATTAATATGGTTTCTGCCCCTCTTTTTGCAGATTCTTCAGCTATTCTGTAACCCATTTTCCCACTAGAATGATTAGTTATATATCTAACTGGGTCTATAGGCTCAATAGTAGGTCCTGCAGTTACAATTATTTTTTTATCCNTTAAATCTTTATTATAAAAACTATNTNAAATATACTGTAGAATATCTACAGGTTCTGCCATTCTACCAGGACCATAAGTTTGGCATGCCAACATACCTGTACCAGGGTCAATAAATTCATATCCTAATTCTTTTAAATAAGATATGTTTTTTTGAACTATTGGATTTAAATACATATTAGTATTCATAGCTGGAGCAAAAATCACCTTTGATTTAGTAGCCATTACAGTTGTCGTAAGTAAATTATCTGCAATTCCAGTTGCAATTTTACCAATGATATTTGCAGTAGCTGGAGCAATCACAAATAAATCCGCTCTTTCAGCCAACGAAATATGTTCTACATCGTAATTTTTTGGTTCTCCAAACATATCTATATACACAGGATTTAAAGACAAAGTTTGAAATGTTAATGGTGTTACGAATTTTGTAGCAGCCTCAGTCATAATTACATCCACATTAGCACCTTGTTTTTTTAATCTACTAACTAAATCTACTGATTTGTAAACTGCTATACCTCCACTTACACCTAATACAATATTTTTATCCTTAAGCATGGGTTCACCTACTTTATTCCTCTAATATCAGGTCTATGATAAGTAATCTTTCCCTCTACTATTTCCTCTATGGCAATACTAACAGGTTTAGTTGAATCAGTCTCTATTAATGGCTTGGCACCATCCACCAATT
>JGI24708J26588_10001339_pt1 | contig 19501 bp, 20 predicted proteins | sample BioPla1DNA2_FD_26588 | JGI IMG/M metagenome (IMG submission 26588) | reverse complement strand
GGGGGCAACAAGTTTAGGAAGTGTAAGTCGTGCTAGTAATGGAGGGGTAATTTTATCCATGGTAAGTGAGTATTACTATGGTGTTATAGGTAAGATTCTTCTTGCAGCTATTGTGGCAGTTGCTTGCTTGAAGACGGCTATAGGACTTATTACAGCCTGTTCTTCAATATTTAGTGAAATGTTTCCAAATAGCATTTCCTATTCAAAGTATGCAGTTTTATTTACCCTATCATCACTTGTAATTGCGAATTTTGGACTGGAAAATATCATTAAATTATCAGTACCAGTGCTTATGTTTCTGTACCCACTTGCTATTGCACTTATTATACTGTCCTTATTAACCCCATTTATAGATAAGAATAGATATATATATATATAGCTGGACTATAGGTATGACTTTAGTATTTGCGGTGTTTGATTTATTAAATGCCCTGCCTGATTCAATTAAAGATAGCAAAATTATGGAGTTATTTATTAATTTTGCTAAGAATTATTTGCCAGGGTTTGAGTATGGTTTTGGCTGGGTTATTCCAGCAATTATTGGTTTTATAATAGGATATATAAGAAAACAGCAAGATTAAATTCTTGCTGTTTTTTTATTAAAAGATATTAAATTAAAGATTTTATATATGCAGGATCCTTTAAGAGGGGTCTAGAAAGCCCAAATAAGTTAACTGTGCTTGAGCCATAGACCTTAGCCATATCATCAATGCTTCTAACACCACCTGTTAAAATAATAGGTGTATCTACTATCTTTGATAGTTTAATTGCCGCATCTTTATAGTATAACCTTTCATCCAAATCAAACTTACGCCATTGGCCACTTATTTCAATTGCATCTATGCCAGCCTTGGAAAGATGTTTTGACATTTGTAAAAAATCCTCTACTGTAAGGCCATCTGGCTCTTGGTCAGTAGAGTTTATCTTTACCCATATAGGAAAGTCTGGACCTACCTTTTCCCTAACAGCCTGGTAGACTTCCATGACAATACGGAGACGATTTTCAGTGCCTCCGCCATAACTATCAGTCCTTTTATTAAACAGGGGAGAAATAAACTGTGATAGCAAATACCAATGGGCACAGTGAATTTGAACACCATCAAATCCAGCATCTTTGACCCTTTGGCTAGCATCGGCAAAAGATTTGATAACATTTTGTATTTCCTGCCTAGTCATTTCTTTAGGCCTTATATTAGAAGTCGGATGGGGAACAGCAGAAGGGCCAAGAATTTTAGCTGTTTCCGGATAGGCCTGACTATGGGAAGATCCATGGGCAATTTGCATTATAATTTTTGTATCATAAGAGTGAACCATATCAACCAAATTTTTGTAGGAATCTATTAATTCATCCTTATGAATGCCAAGTTGATATTTTTCTGGTTGTTCGTAGTCTGTTATATAGGCATAGCTTGTAATAATAGTACCAACGCCACCTTTGGCTAGATCCTGGTAAATTGATAATATTTCATTAGTAGGGCTTCCATCTTTGTTTGCCTTACCTTCAAAAGTAGCTGAACGGATAAAGTGGTTCTTTACCTTTAAATTCCCTATATATGTTGAATCAAATAGATCCATATAATCACTCCTTAATATTTACTAATGTATTTAATATATATAATAAGATTTTATTATAATGTGAAACCATATACAATAGTGTATACTATATATAGTATATATACAAAGGGGGCTATACATGAAAATAAATACACGATTACTAATAAGCCAGGGTCTCTTAGTGTTACTTTCAGTTATAATAGTATTTTTAAATATAGTTACATTTATAGTTAGTGTCAGTCATGGTATAGCAGACTATAGAAAAAATAAAGATACATTAGAAAACCTAATGCAAACAGCAGATCAAAAAATGTATGAAGAGAAAAAGAAGATTAAAAGCAATCCTAATTATAAGATAATAAGGAATATGTAATAAAAAAGCCTAGATTACTAAGAAAAACAAGTAATCTAGGCTTTTTATTGCATATCTTAAGTTTTCAGAATAGTTGGGGGTCTGTCCCTAGACTATTTACCGTAATATGCTGCAGTATAAAGTTCTTTTACATCTGCTGGAGATGATTTCCTTGGATTTGTTAATGTACATGGATCTTCAAAAGCATTCTGGCTCATTCTATCTAGTACTTCTAGGAATTTAGCCTCGCTCATATCCACTTCTGTAACTTCTTTTAATGTATTAGGAATTCCTACTTTAGTATTTAAATCCCTAACGAAATCAGCTAAGTTGTCGATTCCTAATTGCTTTTCAATCATATCATATTTATCAGTTGCCTTACGGTTGTAATCAATAATATATGGAAGTAAAACTGCGTTTGCAAGACCGTGTGTCATATCAAATTCCCCACCAATTTTGTGGGCAAGGCTGTGTACAAGTCCTAATGATGAGTTTGTAAATGCCATACCTGATAGAGCAGATGCGTTATGCATTGCCTCACGAGCTTCGATGTTGTCGCCATCTTTATATGCTATTTCTAATCCATCCTTAACTAGACGGATTGCTTCTAATGCTAATGGATCTGTATAGCAAGTTGCACTTGTTGATACATAAGCTTCAATAGCGTGTGTAAGAACGTCCATACCTGTGTTTGCTGTAATATGTGCTGGCATTGTAGCTGGAAGCTTAGCATCTAACAAAGCAATATCTGGTGTAATTTCATATGATACTAAAGGATGTTTAATATGGTTAGCTGTATCTGTGATAACTGAGAAAGCTGTTATTTCAGAAGCTGTACCACTTGTTGATGGTATAACAATTAAATTAGCTTTAGTTCTTAGTTTAGGGAACTTACCAGCAACTAAGTCTTCGAATTTTGTATCTGGATATTCGTAGTATACCCACATGATTTTAGCAGCATCTAGTGCAGAACCCCCACCAATTGCGATAACCCAGTCAGGTTGGAATTCAGCCATTTCTTTACCACCACGGATTACTGTTTCGATGGATGGGTTAGGTTCAACACCGTCTACTATGGATACTTCCATACCAGCTTTTTCAAGTTGTTTTTGAGCTTGATCTAAAAAACCAAATCTTTTCATTGAGCTGCCACCTGTTACAAGTGTAGCTTTTTTACCTTCTAATGTTGACAAGTATTCTAAAGCACCTTCACCGAAAACAATATCTTTTGGAACTCTAAACCAATTTACATTCATCTTACTTCCTCCTAAATTTTATTATTTTATTTATTTTGTAGTTTATTATCAATTGCCTTAGCTGCTTTTTTACCAGCACCCATAGCAAGTATAACCGTTGCTGCACCTGTTACGGCGTCTCCACCTGCATACACATCATCTTTGCTTGTTTCCATAGTTTCTTCTTCTACTATAATCCCACCCCAAGAATGAGTATCAAGGCCAGGTGTTGTCTGCCTAATTAATGGATTTGGGTTTTGTCCTATGGCGATTATAATTGAGTCAGCAGTTATTTCAAATTCGCTACCCTCTTTTGCAATAGGCCTTCTTCTTCCTGACTCATCAGGTTGTCCAAGTTCCATTTCAATACATTCAACAGATGTTACCATACCGTCTTTACCGTGTATTTTGGTAGGGTTGTTTAATAATTTAAAAATAATGCCTTCTTCTTTTGCATGTTCAATTTCTTCGGCGCGGGCTGGTAATTCTTCCTCGCCCCTTCTATATACAATATAAACATTTTCAGATCCTAGCCGTTTTGCAGTACGGGCAGCATCCATAGCAACATTACCACCGCCCACAACAACAGTATTTTTACCAACCTTAACAGGTGTTGGTGAATCTTTCTCATACGCCTTCATTAGATTAACCCTAGTTAAAAACTCATTTGCTGAGTAAACTCCATTTAAGTTTTCACCTTCAATGTTCATAAAGCGTGGGAGCCCAGCACCACTGCCAACAAATACTGCTTCATATCCTTCTTCCATAAGTTCATCAATTGTAATAGATTGTCCTACTAATACATTGGTTTTGATTTCCACGCCTAGGGATTTAACCAAATCAATTTCTTTTTGTACTAGGTCTTTTGGGAGCCTAAACTCAGGGATACCATAGGTTAAAACGCCGCCAGTCTTGTGTAGAACTTCAAATATAGTTACTTCATATCCCATTTTTGCAAGTTCAGATGCGCAGCTAAGACCAGCAGGTCCTGATCCTACTACTGCAACCTTACCTTTTTTAGAAGCTTCTTTTTTAGCATTTTCGATTTTAACATTTTTCATATGTTCATCGGCTACAAATCTCTCTAATCTACCAATTCCAACAGATTCGCCCTTAATAGCTCGGACACATTTGCCTTCACATTGATTTTCTTGTGGACAAACCCTACCGCATATGGCAGGCAATGAGTTTTCAGCAGTTATAATTTCATATGCCTGTTCGAAATCTTCATCAATAATGGCCTGAATAAACTCTGGGATTGGCACATTAACAGGGCATCCTTTAACGCAAGGTTTATGTTTACAGTGTAAGCATCTTTTAGCCTCTTCTATAGCTTGATCTCTTGTATATCCTAAGGCAACTTCATCAAAGTTTTGATTTCTTACTTTAGGATCTTGTACAGGAATGGGTGTCTTTGTTAATGAATTATTTCTCAATTTACTACTTCCTCTCTAGTCTGCACTTATGTTCTTCTTCTTTATACATTCCTTGACGTAGCATAGCTTCGTCAAAGTCTACTAGGTGACCATCAAAGTCCGGTCCATCTACGCAGGCAAATTTAGTCTCATTTCCTACTGTAACCCTACATCCACCGCACATACCTGTACCATCAATCATAATAGGGTTTAAGGAAACATTAGTTTTTATATTATGTTTTTTAGTTATATGGCAAATAGCCTTCATCATAGGAAGGGGTCCTATGGCTATAACTAAGTCGTATGACTCACCTTCATCTAAAAGTTTTTCAAGTGGAGTAGTTACAAATCCCTTACTTCCAATAGAACCATCATCAGAGGCATAATGCACATTAGCGCAAATAGCCTCCATTTGGTCTTTCATAATAATATAGTCCTTATTTTGGCCACCTAAGATGCAATCTACATCAGCACCATTTTCCTTTAGTTTTCTTAGCTGAGGGTAAAGTGGCGCTATACCTACACCTCCACCAATACCAAGAACTTTTTTGGCTGAAGGAAGTGGAGCAGCCTTACCAAGAGGACCTACAAATTCCTCTATACTATCACCCACATTTTTTTCACTTAATTTACGGGTAGAGTAGCCAACAACTTGATATATTATAGTAACTGTTTCTCTTTCACGGTCAAAATCTGCAATTGTTAATGGAATACGCTCACCGTCAGGCTCAACGCAAAGCATAATAAACTGTCCTGGCTCACATTTTCTAGCGACAAAAGGAGCAATTACCTCCATTAATTCTACAGTTTCATTCAAAACCTCTTTCCTTACAATTTTATACATTTAATGCCTCCAATTTAAAAAGGTTGTTAATAATTAAACTATCAAACTTTAAAAAAATTAAATTCTTAAGTTATTAACTAATAGCATTTTTATATATCAACGTTAAGTTGACACTAAGGCTTAATTTAGTTAATATTATAAGTATATTATAACTAATACAATGTTAAAAAACTAACACAATCTTTTTAAATTAAACGTGTTTTTAAAGAGATTGATATAATATTAACAACTGGAGGTACATTACATGGATACATATCATCATATAATTGAGGATTTAGAAGGTTTTGAGACGGATTATGTAAAGGTCTTATATTATGATTTACCTAGCAATTTCTCGGGTACATATAAAACTTATAGCTACACACGTATATGTACGATATTAGAAGGAGAGAAGAGAGTAACCTTAGATCAAGATAAATTTACATATAATGAGAACAACTATTTGTTACTTCCTTCTCATACAAGAGTGAATATGGATATCAATAACAATACAAAAGCCTTGGTTTTTGAATTAAATGATGATTTGGTTCGTAAGGTATCTAATAACATGGAAATAGATGAAGAGATACTTGGAAATATAAATACTAATAAGGATTATTTTTTAGGAAATAATAAATTAGATATATGTAAAGATATATATAATATATATGAAGAGTCAAAGATTAAGAAAAAAAACAAAGAATTTCTTATAGATCTATATGCACAGAAATTAGTTTATAATCTTATACAAGACAAGGCAGCATATAATATTTTGAAACAGGGCAATGATGATCCTATTAATCTTGCTATTAAATATATTAATGAAAATATCCATGAGCAGATTAATATAGGAGATTTATCTAAGAAGTTATATATGTCGGGTCCTAATTTTACTTATCTTTTTAAAAAGAATGTAGGGTTAACGCCAGGAGATTATATTAAGGATAAGAAATTAGAGTTATCAGCCATATATCTAAAAAATAGAAATGTTACAGATGTTGCATATGATTTAGGGTATATGAATCTTTCATATTTTATAAAAATATTCAAGGAGAAATATAACTTAACACCTAAGCAGTACCAATTAGCTTACTATGGGGACTGACCCCCAACGATTAGAAATATTCAGAAATTAATTTGACATAGGGATATTTAGGCTGTAAAATAGTAACAAAATAAGCGTTGCATCTTGAAATACAAGAGCGACAGCAGGAGGAGATTATTTTGTTAGAAGAGAATAAAACGAAAAAGATGGCTTTGTTGGGGATATTTATAGCTATAATACTGGCTTTAGCATTCTCAGGTATAGGGTACATCCCCTTAGGATTTATGAACGCGACAATTGTTCATATACCAGTGATTGTAGGTTCAATTTTACTGGGCCCTAAAGAGGGGATGATACTAGGGTTAGTATTTGGTTTAACATCAATTATTAACAACACATTTAAACCCAATGTAACATCCTATGTTTTCTCCCCATTTTATAGTGTTGGAGAGGCAAAAGGCAATTTTTGGAGTATTGTTATTGCGATATTTCCAAGGATGATGATAGGTGTAACAACCTATTATACCTATAAAGGATTAGGAGCAAAGCTAAGATCTAAGGAAGTATCATATTTCATTGCAGGTGTGGTAGGATCCATAACTAATACAATTCTTGTTATGAGTGGTATTTATGTATTTTTTGGACAAAGTTATGCTGCTACACAGGGAGTTTTACTCGAAGGATTATTTGGAATGATTTTAACGGTTATTCTTATTAATGGTATTCCGGAAGCAATTGTAGCTGGTATTATATCGCTAGCATTATGTAGGGCTCTAACACCAGTTATGAAAAAACAGATAGCTTAGAGAGGAAGATAAATGAGTAAAAATATAGTAATAGGTGTTACAGGTGGTATAGCAGCCTATAAAATGCTAGATGTTACAAGCACCCTAAGAAAAAAGGGCTATGAAGTAGATGTTATTATGACAAAGAATGCTTGTGAATTTGTACAGCCCTTATCCTTTCAGACCATATCTGGCAATAAAGTAATTGTGGATACCTTTGAGCCAGTTCCTAGGTGGGAAGTAGAGCATATAGAACTAGCTAAAAAGGCTGATTTATTTTTAGTGGCGCCAGCTACAGCCAATATATTAGGCAAGATTGCAAATGGTATAGCTGATGATATGTTAACTACTACAATTATGGCAACAAAGGCACCAGTGATTCTTGCACCTGCCATGAATACCAATATGTATGATAATCCCATAGTCCAGGAAAATATAGAATATCTTAAGCAAAAAGGCTATGAATTTATAGAACCAGCAAGTGGATTCTTGGCATGCGGAGATATTGGAAAAGGTAGACTGGCAAGCCCGGAAGATATTACAGATAAGGTTATTTCCAGCCTGGAAAAAGATAGATCATTAGATGGAAGACGGATTTTAATTACTGCCGGCCCAACTATAGAAGAGATTGATCCAGTACGTTACTTATCTAACCACTCTTCAGGAAAGATGGGTTATGAGATTGCAGAAGAGGCAGTTAAAATGGGTGCAGATGTAAGGCTAATATCAGGTCCCACATCATTACCATGTCCCAAAGGTGTAAAACGTATAGGTGTAAAAAGTGCTAGGGATATGTATCAGGCTGTGCACCAAGAATTTGACTGGTCAGATGTGGTCATAAAAGTAGCTGCAGTAGCAGATTACAGGCCAGTAGAGGTATCAAGTAATAAACTTAAGAAAGACAAGGATAATCTAACTATAGAATTAGAAAAAAATCCAGATATTTTAAAATCTTTAGGTGAAAAAAAAGCTAATAAAATACTTATAGGTTTTGCAGCAGAAAGTAATAATCTAATTGATTATGCAAGTAAAAAGCTTAAGGATAAAAATCTTGATTTTATAGTCGCAAACAATATTACAGAAGAAGGGGCTGGATTTGGGGGAGATACGAATCTTGTCACTATAATTAAATCAGATGGTAGCATTAAATCATACGAAAAAATGACCAAAAAGGAAGTTGCCAGAATTGTGTTGGGGACAGTCCCCCAACAATTCTGACAACTACATATTTTTTAGACCTCAATATATTGGGGTCTTTTTTATTTGCAAAAACTTGTTGACATATTTTTAACTTATGCTATAATTATTCCTACGGTGATATTGATAATCACTATCAATTAGAAAACATAAATATAAGGAATAATATACATAAAAGGAGAAAATTATGAGAAAATTTAAAGGAATTAAATTAAGTATTGTTACAGGGGCACTTGCTCTTATGTTGGTAGCTTGTTCTAAGCCATCTAATGAAATTAATCAATTAGAAAAGGATGGGAAGGCAAGTCAGGCTATTGACATTTCAACAGTTGAAATAAGGGATGCTCATGGTGCTATAGATGCTCCTGTAAACCCCAAAAACATAGTTGCTTTAGATAATAGAACATTTGAAACCTTATCTGACTGGGGGATTGAACTAGCAGCTGTACCTAAAGCTGTAATGCCAGCAGGATCCCCATATATAGATGACGAGTCTGTTCAAGATATAGGGAATCACCGTGAACCTAATCTGGAAATTATAGCTGCCGTGGACCCAGAACTTGTAATAGTTGGTCAAAGATTTTCAGGGTTTTATGATGATATTAAGGAATTGGTACCCAATGCAGTTGTAATAGATCTTAGCTTTGACGTCTCCGAAGATGCTGATAAGCCAGGGGAAAACCTGATAAATGGACTTAAAGACTCAACAATTACCCTAGGTAAAATCTTTGATAAAAACCGGGAAGCAGAGGAGCTAGTTAAAGATTTTGATAAGACCATTGAAGATGCTAAACTAGCCTATAACGGCAATGATACGGTTATGGGACTCGTAGTTTCAGGAGGAGATATAGGGTTTTCGGCACCAGGCTTTGGAAGAGTTTGGGGGCCAATGTATGAAGTATTTGGATGGGTGTCAGCTTTAGATGTAGGCGGTAGCTCTACAGATCACCAAGGCGATGATATTTCAGTTGAAGCTATAGCACAAAGCAACCCAGATTGGATTTTTGTGCTTGACCGAGATGCGGCGGTATCTTCAGAAGAAGATGCTGTTCCAGCCCAAGATGTTATTGATAATTCACCAGCACTTGCAAATACAATAGCGGTTACTAAGAATCAACTGGTTTATGCTCCAAATGATACCTACACAAATGAATCAATACAAACATATATAGAATTATTCGAAAATCTTGCAAGTGCATTAGGTAATTAATATAAAAGGAGCACATAAAAGTGGAAAAAAGGAAAATGTGGACAAAGTCTTTTATAATGGCACTTATATCTGTTATTATTTTAGGCGTCTTATCATTAAGTATAGGGGTTTATGATATACGTGGCCAAGAAGATGGGATAAGAATGCTCTTTATAACTCGTCTGCCAAGAACAATTGCCCTAATGTTAACTGGTGCTGCAATGTCAATGTCAGGACTTGTAATGCAGCTTATCACCCAAAATCGCTTGGTTGAACCTACTACAACAGGAACCATAGAATGGGCTGGCCTAGGTCTAATGTTTGTTTATTTGATATTCCCAGCGCCAACACTAGTTCAAAGAATGACTGGAGCAATTATTTTTTCTTTTATAGGAACCATGGTCTTCTTCCTGTTTTTAAGGAAAATTAAGCTTAGGTCATCGTTAATTGTTCCAATTATTGGCATGATGCTAGGTGCAGTAATTTCTGCAATATCAACCTTTATTGGCTTAGTTTTTCAAATGTCTCAAAACATTGAGACTTGGTTTGTAGGATCCTTTGCTTCAGTACAGGTAGGCAGGTATGAGTATTTATGGCTAATTGTAATAATTACTATTCTTATATTTTTATATGCAGATAAACTTACCCTAGCTGGCTTGGGCGAAGATGTTACAACAAGCTTAGGATTAAATTACAATAGGATAGTTCTTGTAGGTACTGGACTTATTTCTTTAGCAGTTGGGGTGGTTGCAGCAGTTATTGGAAATCTTCCTTTTTTAGGTTTAATAGTGCCTAATATAGTTTCTATGTATCGGGGAGATAATCTAAGGGATAATTTACCCTGGGTATGTCTGGTGGGAATAGGAACAATTATGGTTTGTGATATTATTTCCCGGACAATAATAAGGCCTTTTGAAGTTCCGGTATCTATGATACTTGGGACAGTGGGTTCAGTAGTGTTTATAATTATATTATTAAGGCAAAGGAGGCTAGGGTAATGGAGACAGCATATTTTAATAATGAAGATAGGTCAGCAGGGGCCTTCCCTTCTAAGAAAGATGAAAGGCGTTACTGGATTATACTTATCAGCTTAATTGCACTAGGAATTCTTGCTTCCTATGGCCTTTTAGTCTATAAAAATCCAGTTCCAATAAGTTCGCCATCTTTTCTTCCGGTTGTAAAAAGAAGGACTGTGGCACTTACTGCTATGATTATAGCTGCAATTTGCCAAAGCCTATCTACTGTTGCTTTCCAAACTATTACAAACAATAAAGTTATAACCCCTTCTCTTTTAGGTTTCGAGGCTCTTTATTCAGTAATACATACAAGCACAATATTCTTTTTTGGTGCTAGTACATTTATAAATTTTACTGGAGCTAGTTCCTTTATAATTCAGATTATACTTATGGTTTTAATGTGTTTGATATTATATGGATGGCTACTTTCAGGCAAATACGGTAATTTGCAGCTTATGCTGCTAGTAGGAGTAATACTTGGTACTGGTCTAAAATCCTTATCATCTTTTATGAGAAGGCTCCTTGCACCATCAGAGTTTGATATTTTGCAGGCAAAACTATTTGGTTCTGTTAATAATGCAGATATTAGGTATTTTCCTATAGCAATTCCAATTGTAATAGTAGCAGCCTTACTTTTACTAATATATTCAAATAAGCTGAATGTTCTATCCCTTGGCAAAGATATATGTATGGATTTAGGAGTTAGGCATAAAAGGAGCACAATCTATGTATTAATTTTGGTTTCTGTTTTAATGTCTATTTCAACTGCTTTGGTGGGGCCACTCACTTTTTATGGATTTTTAGTTGCAACACTTAGTTATCAAGCGGCGCCAACTTATGATCATAAATATATATTTCCAATGGCCCTGGCCATAGGATTTCTTATAATAACTGGCGCATACTTTTTTATGTACCACATATTTGATGCCCAGGGAGTTGTATCAGTTATTATTGAAATGTTCGGAGGAATAACATTTTTAGCAGTAGTACTTAGAAAGGGGACACTATGATAAATATTGTAAATGCCCAAAAAATATATAGTGATGAAGTTAAGATAGGACCTTTAAACATAGATATACCAAAGGCTGGATTAACGTCTTTAATAGGGCCTAATGGTGCCGGAAAATCCACAGCACTTTTAATGATTGGTAGATTACTAGATATGGACGAAGGACAGATAAGTGTAGCAAATATGGACGTTTCAGATTCTAATTCAGGGGATCTAGCAAAGGTTTTAACTATACTAAGACAGGAAAATCATTTTATAACAAGACTTACTGTAAGGCAGTTGGTTGGTTTTGGCAGATTTCCTTATTCTAAGGGAAGACTAACTAAAGAGGATGAGCATATTATCTCAAAGTATATTGATTTTTTAGGCCTAAGGGACTTAGAAAATAGATATTTAGATGAGTTATCAGGTGGTCAAAGGCAAAGGGCATATGTAGCTATGGTCTTGTGTCAGGAAACAGAATATGTACTACTAGATGAGCCATTAAATAATCTAGATGTTGCACGTTCTGTTCAGATGATGGAGCACTTAAGGGAGGTTGCTAATGAGTTTGGTAGGACAATATTAACTGTAATCCATGATATTAATTTTGCAGCCAAATATTCTGATAGGATTTGTGCAATGAAAGATGGGAAAATTGCAGCTTTTGGGACAACAGAAGAAATTATGGATCAAAGTATATTAACAGATATATTTGAAACTAAAATAGAGATCATTGATGGCCCTTACGGGCCACTGGCAATTTACTAATATAGGCTATAAAGCAACTCCTTGATAAAACTTATAAAGACATGTATGCTAAAAGCATGAAGTAGTAAATAATAAGTATAGAGGAGAGATGGATATGTCTAATGAACGTTATGAAAAAGGTATAAAGAAAATTCAGGATTTTACAGTATCTCATAGTCCGGAAAACCCAACAGGGGAAATGGAGATAGGAGAAGGGTTTAAGGACTTAGCACCAGATTTAAGTAAATATGTAGTCGAATTTGCTTTTGGAGATATTTATGATCGCCCAGGCCTTGATGATAAGCAAAAAGTATTAACAACTATTGCAGGACTTGTTGCTCAGGGAATGCCACAAATCGAAATCCATATTAATTCGGGCCTTAATGTTGGATTAACACCAGAAGAAATTGTAGGATGTATAGTACATTTGCTTCCTTATACAGGATTTCCAAGGGTACTTAATGCCTTAAAGGTAGCACAAAAAGTTTTTGATGAACGCGGGATAACTGTTGATACATCAATGGTTGAATAATAGTAAAAAATGAGTAAGTGGGCAGACTATTAAATATAAAATATTAATAGGAGGCTAACTTATAATGGAAAAAAATAATAGAAGTTCTATGTTTACTACAATTTCAGCTGGGAGCACCAAGCTGAAGAATAGATTTGTTGTATCACCTATGGTAACTGTATATTGCGATGAAGATGGAATGGCAACAGATCAGTATATTTCATACTATGAAGCAAGAGCTAAAGGTGGATGGGGCCTAATTATAACTGAAGATTATGCAGTAGACCCAGCAGGAAGGGGCTTTTTCACGCCAGGTTTATGGAAAGATGAGCAGATAGAATCCCATACTAAACTTACAGATAGAATTCATAGGGCTGGAGCTAAAGTTTTTGCCCAAATATATCATGCAGGTAGGCAAACTACCTCAGGCCTAATTGGCCAGCAAACCATTTCAGCATCACCAATACCATGCCCAGTTCTTGGAGAAACACCAAGACAACTTGCTAGGGAAGAAATCAAAAAAATAGTTTCACAGTTCGGAGATACAGCATTAAGAGCTAAGAAAGCCGGATTTGATGGAATTGAAGTCCATGGGGGCCATGGTTACTTAATTGCCCAATTTATGTCAGGATATTCTAACAAGAGATGGGATGAATATGGTGGTAATATAAAAAACCGTATGCGTTTTCCGTTAGAGATAATTGCAGATATAAGGGAGAAGTGTGGCCCAGATTTTACAATAGGATTTAGATTATCAGCAGATGAATATGTACCAAGAGGACGTACTATAGAAGAAACTAGGATAATTGTAAAAATGTTAGAGGAGGCGGGTGTTGATCTGCTGAATATTTCAGCAGGCGTGTATGGTAGCACCTGGGCAGTTATACCACCACTTAATGTTAGGAATGGTTGGATTGTACATTTTGCAGAAGATATCAAGAAAATAGTAGATATTCCAGTTATAACAGTAGGTAGGATTAATGACCCATTAATGGGAGAAAGTATTATAGATTCTGGTAAGGCAGACCTGATTGCTATGGGTAGAGGATCCTTGGCTGATCCAGATCTACCAAATAAGTTTTTAGAAGGAAGATATGAGGATATTAGGCACTGTATAGGATGCCAGCAGGGCTGCGTATCTATATTGTTTTTAAACAAACCTATTCGTTGCCTAGTCAATCCTACATGTGGATTTGAATATCTGGATGAACTAAAGAAGGCAGACAAACCTAAAAAAGTAATTGTAGTAGGCGGTGGCCCTGGTGGAATGGAAGCAGCAAGGGCAGCAGCCTTATCAGGGCATGAGGTAAGCTTATATGAGCAAACAGGTAGATTGGGAGGAGAGTTTGCAGTGGGGGCAATCCCACCAGAGAAAGGTGATCTAATATTATACTCATCATGGGTAGCAAGACAGATTAAAAAACTGGGTGTAGATATTAATTTACAAACTGAATTTACAGCCAAGATGCTTGATGAGAAAAAACCTGATAAAGTTATAATAGCAACAGGGTCACATTATAAAAAGCCAAACATTCCAGGAATTGATAAAAAGCATATAGTAAATGCTACAGATGTCCTATTAGGCAATGTAGAAGTTGGACAAAAGGTAGTTGTCCTAGGAGGCGGTTTAATTGGTAGTGAAACTGCAACCTACCTAGGGGAAAATGGAAAGGATGTTACTATTGTTGAGCAAAAAGAGTCTATAGCCATAGAAGAGGAAGGAACACGTAGGAAGTTTTTAATGGAACTAGTTGAAGATTTAGATATTAAGTTAATGACTAATACAAAACTACTTGAGATTAATAATGAAAGTGTCCATCTTGAGCGCAGTGGTGTTGAGACAGATTTAAAGGCAGATACAGTTGTACTGGCATTAGGACTTGAGCCTAACGCAAACTTAGAAGAAGAAATAAAGGATAGGGTGGACATAACAATAGTAGGAGATGCAATAAAACCTAGGGATGCCCTGGAAGCTATACGGGAAGGTTTCTTGGCAGGGGCTGGCTGTTAAAATAATTCTATTAAATAATAAAGTGCTGAAATCTTTACTAAAAGATTTCAGCACTTTATTTACTATATATATAATCTATTTAAACTACAGTTTAGATTGATAAATGACTAAAATTCATGTAGAATTGACATAGCTTAATTAATCTAGTTATTAACAATACATATACATAGGAGGAAACAATGTCAAATAGAGCAAAATCGGGGGCAGTCAGCATTAATAGTAAAAGAAAAAATGTAATGTTTCTTTTACTATTATTTGTATTATTAATTATAGCAGTGGTTATATCTCTGTGGGCTGGTTCTTATAGCACAACATTTAAGGACATAATACAGGGGGTATTTAATAAGGCTCCTGATGATAAGATAAATGCAGTTGTTAGAAAGGTAAGATTACCTCGCATATTTACAGCCCTTGTTGCAGGTGCAGGACTAGGGGTTTCAGGATGTATCTTACAAGCTATTTTAAATAATCCACTAGCATCTGCCTCAACCTTAGGCGTATCACAAGGGGCAGTATTTGGGGCAGCTTTTGCTATTATAGGATTAGGAGCAAACTCATTAAAGCATGGAAGTTTCTTAATAACTATATGTTCTTTTGGGGCAAGTATGGGAGTTGCCCTTGTTATAATGGGTCTTGCCAAGTTAAAACAAATAACACCTGAGTCAATAGTGCTTGCAGGTGTAGCTATAAGCTCATTGTTTACAGGGGCTACAACATTATTACAATATTTTGCAGATGAAGTACAATTAACAAGTTTAGTTTTTTGGACCTTTGGTGACCTGGGAAGCACAAACTGGAAACAAATCAGACTAATGGCCATAGTCGTATTTATAATTAGCATATATTTTATAATACATCGCTGGGATTTTAATGCCCTTTTAAGTGGGAAGGAAACAGCCATTAGCTTAGGGGTAAATGTTAAAAAAACAACTATTATTAATATGATACTGTGCTGCTTTATGGCATCTACAGTTGTATCCTATATTGGATTAATTAACTTTATAGGTCTAGTTGCACCCCATATGGTTCGTATGGTGGTGGGCAATAACTATGTATATCTAATTCCAGGATCAATTCTGGCAGGCTCCCTATTATTATTATTAGGGGATTTATTGTCAAGAATGGTTATAAGTCCAGTTATACTTCCAATAGGTGCTATTACATCCTTCTTGGGTGCACCACTATTTCTTTATTTACTTTTTAGAAGGGGTGGAAACAATGCTTAAAATAAAAAATCTTTATTATAGCTACCCTAATGGACCAGATCTTCTGGAAAATATAAACTTTAGTCAAGAAAAAGGGAAAGTATTAGCCATACTTGGAAATAACGGGGCTGGTAAAAGTACTATGTTAAAATGTCTTAATAAGATTATTGTTCCAGATAAGGGTAGTGTTAGGATTGGCGATAAAGAACTTATGGATATGACTGTTGGTGAAATAGCCAAGGAAGTAGCTTTTGTAGCCCAATCTATTCCTAATACACAAATGCTTGTGCATGATATGGTTATGTTAGGGAGGAAACCATATATGGGCTGGGGATTTGTTAAGGATGATTATGAAATAGTTGAAGAGTCTCTGAGATCATTAGATCTTATGCATATGAAGGATAGGTTTGTTAATGAGTTAAGTGGGGGTGAAAGGCAAAAGGTAATGCTTGCAAGGGCCTTAGCCCAGCAGCCTAATCTTCTACTATTAGATGAACCTACAAGCAACTTAGATATACAGAATCAGCATCAGGTACTTAAAATAGTACAGGATATCTGTTATGAGACAGGTATAATGGCAATAGTAGTAATCCATGATATAAACCTGGCCCTCCGTTTTTGTGATAATTATCTACTAATGAATGAGGGGCAGATTTATAATTATGGAGGGCCTGAAATACTAACAAGGCAGGCCATATGGGATATCTATAATATTCACGGTGAAATTATAAATATAAAAGATAAGCAAGTACTAATTATTGACTAAGTTATTCTTTTTCATTCTTATATAGGTTATAAGTCCTATTGTATCAGCAAGCGCCCAGCCTATGGGAATAGACCACCATATACCACGTTGCCCTATTTGGGGGATACCAGATAGGACATATGCCATAAGAACCCTAGTTCCAAGGGAAATAACTGTTAGGATAAGAGATACCTTAAGGGCTCCTATGCCTCTAAAATAACCATAGAACATAAACAAAAAACCAATTAAAACATAAAATATTGAAACTACAGTTAGGTATTCTGCACCTATATTAATAACATCTGTTTCATTAGCACTAACAAAAATCCTCATAAGTTTACTAGAGCTAATATAAATAAATGTAGATGAAACTAGGCAAAATATAATAATTGTACGAACGGCAGATCTAACACCACTTGAAATACGATCTAACTTACCAGCACCCTTATTTTGTGCAACATAGGTAGCAAAGGCATTGCCAAAATCTTGCACAGGCAGATAAGCTATGGAGTCTATTTTACCAGCAGCAGCAAAGGCTGCTATGGTATTAGCACCGAAGGTGTTAACTAGGCCCTGCACACATACCATGCCAAAGGTCATAATTGACTGCTGAATAGCTGTTAAAAAACCATACTTAGTAATCATTGACGATATATCCTTATCAAAAACCATATCTTCCTTAGTAATTCTAATAAAGGGTATTTTTATAAAGGCATATATAAGACATAAGACTGATGCAAGAGCTTGGGCTAAAACTGTGGCAATAGCAACACCCTGAACACCTATATTAAGAACTAGAACAAAGAACAAATCTAACACAATATTAAGGCTGGCTGCTAGTATTAAAAATATCAAGGGTGTCCTTGAATCACCTATGGACCTTAACAAAGCAGAAGAACCATTAAATAAAAATACAAATATAAATCCTGCAAATATAATTTGCAGATAGTTTTGTGAATCCACCAGTATATTCTGTGGAGTATTTATTAAGATTAACATCTCCTTTGTGAATAAGGTTGTAAAAATTGATAGCACAATAGTAAAAGAGGCTATCATTGCGAATGACATAAAAATAGATTTTCTAAGTTTAGAGTAGTCTTTTTCTCCGAAAAACAAGGAAAATACAACTGATGCCCCCATGCATAGGCCAATTATTACAAATGAAAAGAAATTCATTAGCATAAATGCAGATCCTACTGCAGCTAAAGCATCCTTTCCAATAAATCTCCCAACTACAACTGAATCTACTATATTATATAGTTGCTGGAATAAATTACCTATCAACATAGGAAGGGCAAATCTAAGTATAACTTTAGTTGGATTTCCCTTTGTCATATCTAGTACCATTTATATACCTCCAGGTTTAAAGTTAGTTTAATTAATTATAATGTGAATGGCTGTACCAATAATACCGGTTCCAAGGATAACACTAATAGCGCTAGCCTTGAATTTTCTAAGCATAAAGAAGCCTCCTACAAACAGGCCAAATTCAAGATATCTAAAATCAGAAAGAACAATATTATTTATATTAGAATTAAACAAGGCAAGCATTAAAATAGATACCCCTGCACTAGCTATAAGGGCAACAACTGCGGGTCTTAGTGATGCTAATACTGTCTGGACGCCAGAAAAATTTTTATATTTGTAATAAAAGTAGGCAAGGGTTAGGCAAATAATAAAGGAAGGTAAGATAGCAGCAATGCTACAAACAACTGCTCCTAAGGTACCGTATACCCTTTGTCCTACAAAAGTAGCTGAGTTAATGGTGATTGGTCCTGGTGTCATTTCTGCAATAGTTATAAGATCTGTAAACTCAGCCATTGTAAGAAGCTGATGTTTTTCAACTATTTGTTCCTGTATAAGGGGAATAGCAGCATAGCCACCCCCAACACTAAAAAGACCTACTTGTATAAAACTAAAAAACAAGGTTAGTAAAAGGCTCATTAAATTTCTCCTTTCCTATAGTCTAAAAATACTGTTGTAAGTCCAACAAATAAACAAGTAAATATAATAACCATAGCACTAACATCAAAAAAGTAAGTAGCAATAAAAGCTATAATCATTAAAAAGATATGTAGCTTATGTTTTGTTTCTATTACATTTTTGGCAAGATTAACAACAACATTTAAAATTACTGCTGCAACTCCTGCCCTCATAACTTGTAGTGCTATTGAAATTATCTTATTGTTTCTAAATTGGGTATAGAAAATTGATATTAAAGATATAATTATAAATGGTGGTAGGATTGTACCGATTACTGCAACAAGACTACCTAAAACACCATGAAGTTTATAACCTAAAATAATACTTGCATTAACTGGTATAGGACCAGGGCTTGACTGGGCAATAGCTGTTATATCAAGCATCTCATCTTCCTTAATCCAGCCAAATTCTTCTACAAACTTTTCTTTATAAAGAGAAACTATTACAAAGCCACCACCAAATGTAAAAGCACTTAAAGTAAAGGTGGATATAAAAAGTTTCCAAAGCTTATTTTCTTTCTTAACTTCTTCCATACTATCATTCCTTTCTTAAATACTTTATAAGTTTATAATATATATGTAAAATAGGCAATGTTTATTAAGATATTCCTATTATAGGAAGTTGTTTACAAGTAGAATAAATGTTATTATTATGGTAAAGTAGTACTATTTTACAAAGCCAATATTTGAATGGGGGG
>JGI24708J26588_10001338_pt1 | contig 19507 bp, 15 predicted proteins | sample BioPla1DNA2_FD_26588 | JGI IMG/M metagenome (IMG submission 26588) | reverse complement strand
TCCACCANCTCACTCCACCTGCCTTACCTTCTCGGGCACACCAATAAAATCTTTCTTCTGCGCGGGTTAAAGCCACGTACAGTAAACGCTTAGCTTCACTGATCTCTTCCGCGCTTTCTTGCTCTTTTAAAGCTTCATAACTATCCATGTTACGATAAGTAAGCCCAAAATCGGGATGGTACAGCACATCACCCCTTTGACCCCTTAGGAGATCTCCATTTGTGTCAGGCAAAAACACTACGGGGAACTCTAAACCTTTTGCACCGTGAATAGTTCTAAGAACTACTACGTCTGCATGCTCAGCATCTAAAAGTGCCTCGCCCTCTTTAGGGGCATCTTGAACCATGGCCCGGAGAAAGCGTAATTGTTCAGGTAAAGAGTAAAAGTCCAAAGCGAAAAGATCCCAGCTTTGTTCTAAAAGTTTCTCTACATTCGCCACCTTTTGCGGACCAAAAGGTAATCTAAACGTACTTTCTAAATATTTGGTACGCTCTAGAAGAGATGTTATTACATAAGGTGCCGGTGAAAAACGCGCTAATTCAGTCAAATATTCATAATCCCTGCGCGCCCTTTCCAATGCTTTCCGCTCTTTGCCTGTTAGCTTATGAATTCTATCTTGCTTAAGCCAAAATAAACCTTGGTCAGATATTAAATAAAAAGGGGAGCGCAAAACCGCCATCTTGCTTACCTCATCACCTGCATCTTCCAACCAACGAAAATAATTAAGAATATCCTGAATCTCCTGTTTAGAATAGAAGCCTCTACCGCTAAGATTCACGTAGGGGACACCGACTACTTTCAAAGCTTTCTCATAAATATGAACATTGGTCATGGCTCTAAAAAGCAAAGAAATATCCTTGTATCTAAATCCTTCTTCGTCTACTAATTGTCGTATTTTTAGAGCAATCTGCTCTGCCTCTAATATTCGGCTTTCATTAGCCGGTAGATCGTCAGTGTATGTCTTTAAGATTTTTACGCAAGGATCTTTAGCCCTCTCTTTATGGGCGATACTTGCTTCATATCCAATTAGATCATCTTCCATCAATCTTTGAAAAAACTCATTTACGAACTCAATTAACTCCGGTCTTGAGCGAAAGTTTTGTTCCAAGAAAATATTTTTTCCCGTATCTTCAATTTCTTCTTTTGTTTGAACAAATACCCCCACATCGGCACCGCGAAAGCGATAAATAGATTGCTTGGGATCTCCCACGACAAACAAAATAGTCTTGTCCGATACTAGGGCGTCAACGATCCTTTTTTGCAAGGGATTTGTATCTTGAAATTCATCAACCATTAGATGGGCAAAAGCGTAATCTTCTTTAACTTCAGGTTTTTGCAATAGTTCATAAGCAATTTGCTCTAAATCGTTAAAATCCAAGATCCCTAAAGACTTCTTACGCTTTTCATATAGCTTTTGCGCGCCAACCAAAATGCCAGCCAAAAAACTAATGTTCATTGCACCCTTATTGCTATAAATACCTTGTTCAGCAAAGCCTATTAGTTCTCTCAGTGGCAGAATCTCATCAGCGAGTTTACCCCTAATCTTTTTGACAAAATCCATTAAAAGCTCTAAAGCCTCTAGCCGTAAATCGTCATCAAAGTGATTTAGTTTCCCGTAAATAGACGGCCATTCCATTTGTAGCCCTTCCAAGGCAAGTTTTTGTGTGTTAGTTGAAGGCTGTAACTGTAACGCCTCTTCTACCTGTGACTTTAATTGTAATAAAGGAAATTCGCTTAAACTCTTTTCCTGGGTAATAAAGCGAGCAAAATCTAAATCTCCTTTACTGGCCATCTTTTCATATATACTAATCCCTAACTCAACCACATCTCCTGCGCTACCTAACTCTTCGGGTATTTCTTGTCCTTCAACCGAGTCTTCGAAAGCTTCTGTAAGTAAAACACTGCTCTCCCATTCTTCCGCTACCCTAAATCGCGGATCAATACCGGCTTGCAGAGGGTGTTCATGAATAATTCTTTGGCAAAGACTGTGTATTGTGGATATTTGGGCCTGTTCAAGGCTTTCTATCAGATCAGGTCTAACACTGCGCAAACGATCTTTCATTTCTTGGGCAGCCTTTTTTGTAAAAGTAATGGCCACTATGTCTTCAACTTCGATCCCTTTGTTTAGAAGATTAAGATATCGTTCGACCAAAACCCGGGTCTTGCCTGATCCGGCGCCTGCAGTCACGGCCACATGTCTATCTATACAAGTAATTGCTTCATTCTGACTAGGTGTGGGAGTAAACGCCATCACAAACCAACCTCCTTGCGGCAAATTCCTTGAAACGGACAAAAACTACAAATGCGGGTATTAGCGGGCTCAATGGGAAATCTTCCTTCCAAAATCGAGTCGATCAATCTTTCTAAAATTGCTTTAAACTCGCGATTTTGCTTAAGGAACTTATCGTCATCTAAAAGATTAGGCCCTCCACGCAACAAAAGAGGATTTTTATACTCTTCATGGTAAATACCCGGTCTTCGCCCATCTTTAGTTAAATAGTAGGCGACACCAACGTTACGCGCCTTTGAATAGAGATTTTCCGAGGCAAGAAGATACGTAGCCATCTGCACATCTTCCCCTGCTAGCATCGCTTTAATGGTGGGGGCTGTTCCGGTTTTGTAATCATATAAAATGTAAGCGCCGCTGGGGTGAAAATCTATGCGATCAATTCGTCCCCTTAACTCGACTGCGCCATAAGAAGTCTCTAGCACGACACCTTGGAACCATTTTTCCAAATANCGAGGTCTAAAACCCTGTTCTACTAAGTTAAGATCTTGGCGAATAAACCTCCGCATCGTACTAAGCAATTGTGCCGATGGCTTACTATCCTTTAGGGCATATTCGGCTCGAAGTAATGCCTCCAATTCGCGCTCCCCTTGTTCCACAGAGGGTATAGTTCCTTCTAAGTGACCACTCCAAAACTTGAATAATACATCGTGAATTATACTACCGTGATCACTTGGTGCCAGCTCTAACGAAACCTCTTCTTCCGGAGCGAGTTCGAGGATGTGACTGCAAAAAAACTGATATGGACAATTCGCATAAGAATTCAGTTGAGAAACGGAAAGACCCTCTTCTAAAATTCTGCTACGTAAGGTACTTAAAATCTCCTCATCTGTTAAAAGACCATTACCCAGAAAAAGAGATGGCTTATGATCCTTGTCTAGAGAAAGTTCTGTTGTTGGATTTTCTGCACCGGGTAAAATTGTGGCAGGAAGATTTAATTTTCCATCGCTATCAACTTCGGGATAATATAAGTTGACTGAACCAGAGACGGCAACCATTTGTCCATATAATTCTTCCCTTTTTACTATGTTTCGTGTTTTTGTTAACCAATGGGCATGTTTATACTTGGGAAATTGCCCTTCTACTAAACCTCCAACGAAAAGATACTCGTAATTATGGGCTCCCAATTGTTCAACACTGAGAATTTGCAAACGATCGGCAAAAACTCTACGCCCTTTNATTTGATAGCCATCCAGTAAGGTTTGGAACAATTGTAAAAACTGGAGTGGAGTACATACCCATTCGTAGTTCATCAATGACTCGGAGATGGTTTGCATTCCGTCCCAAGCCTTTACAAGTTCTGCCCAGTTAGTCAAATTTTCTTCAGGCAAAACCCACTTTTCCGGCTCTAACTCTTTTAATAGATCCCCTAGCCATAACGCGTAATCTTTAACCGGTTGAGTCACTATTTTTTGCCCTAAATCGGTTAAAATTTGCAGTAACGTATCCCAGGCCTTCTCCTTGCCTAAATAACTTCTCCATTGAGGCAAACCTTTTAACGGAGGTGCTAAGCGCAATAAACGCAGCTCATCTAAGCTTAATCCGAAAGGAAATCCCCACCCGGGTGCAGTTAAAAGTTGTAAATGCTGCTTATGCCACCCCTCTAGTTCACCGGCTATTAGGGTAAGTAAGCTTTTTCCCAGTGGAGTATTGCGCAAACTCACTTCGGGAATATGCCAAGGAATGCCCAGTTTATCAAAGACCGAATGAATGGTGGGCAGATACTGAGTGGGATTGGGAAAGGCTAGGCCTATCTCATCCATGGAAGTCCCTTTTTCTAAAAGATTACGAATTTCCAAACCGATCATTTCCACTTCAGAATACGGATCCTTAGCCATCCTCACTTTTATTTGAGGCTCGCCGACCTCGGCCCAAAATCTAGTGAGTTTTCGTTCTCCCGCGAAAGATTGCAAAAACTCGTTTTCCAAAGGGGTTAACTCACCAAGACCCCGCAATTCGATTTGCTCGATTTGGGGTAAATAAGTGGCTTTTTTTGTAAGTTCTAATGCCTGCCTAATTTGTCCGGGGGTATCTAAAAGACCTTGCCTTTGTAGTGCTTGGTGATACGAGGTATGAAGTAATTCTAATTCTTGTTGACCTTCCTCAGGAATTTCAGTATAGATTTCTTCGCCGAAATCAATTTGATTAAATAACCATCTTAACTCCTGAATAAAACCGGAATAATGGGCTATGGGAGCGAAGAAGCGTAGATTTTCGCTTTGCTCTTGTACCACTTGCCACACGGTCACTTCTTCTAAAATACGATCTTCTTTATAAGAAATAAGCCCCTCCTTAAGGATATGGGCTATTAATGCAGAAATTGTCATAACCGGGGATGAATTATTTTCCCTAAATAAAGCACGTTTTACCTGACGCACGTATGGGTTTGGTACCAGATGCAAAACAGCCATGTCATCGTCCCCCTATAATAAAAATTCTTTTATGATTTTGCTTACTCCATCGTCCTTGATACTGGGAGCAATGTAATCAGCATTGGATTTAAGTTCAGGCGTGGCATTTTCCATTGCTATGCCTAAGCCTGCCCATGCAAGCATTTCCATATCATTTACGTTGTCACCAACTGCAATGACCTCTTTAGAATTAATGCCTAAATAATCGGCCACATACATTAAACCGAAGCCTTTATGGCAGTTTCCCGGAACTATCTCAATACCTAACCAAATACCCCTATCTTCGCCGAAAAGCATGGCATTAAGATTCTCACCGTGTTTTTCCATCAAGCTTTGGTACATAGGTTCAATCTTTTCTTTTCGATCAATTATGGAGATACGTATGGGATCTTCATTTAAAATAACTTCATCTTGAAAAGATGCCGTTTCATTAAGGTAAACCCCGAGCAAATCCTCTGATTCGGCCCAGCTCCCCGTGGGGGCAATGCCGATTTCACCTGCACTTTCACCTGTGAAAACCAAATAATTGATGGAATTTGCATGGGCCATTTCTAAAATATCTTGAGCAATTAAAAGATCTATCCCATGCTTAAGCACATTTTTCTTTCTGTTTTGATCAAATACTACAGCACCATTATGCACCACAAGGAGATTTGTTAATTGAAGCTCATGGGCGATGGGTAATGTGGATGTTAAGCGTCTACCGGTCGCCAAGACAACTACAATTCCCCTTTGCTGCGCTTGAATGATGCTTTCACTTGTCCTTGTTGATAAAACACCGTTTTCGTCAACGATTGTCCCATCTATATCTAAAGCGAGTAATTTATATTTCATTTTTCACCTCAAATTAAAGCCAAATAGATACTTCATCTCTATCCATTAAACTAATGCATTCCCTTAATTTTGCGTTAAGACTTAAATCGTCAATGGTGGCATTACGCACCTGACGAAGTAGATCAATACCCCTTCTGAAGGCGAATACCAGATCACCTTCGTCAACGGCCGATTCCTCTAATAGCTTAGTGAAGTTTTCCCCATTACTCCAACGATAAGCCAAGGCAGATACATGATCGTTGAATTGAACTGTGGGAAATCCAATCATGCGTTGCTCCATTTTAGTTAAGAAGTGCCAGATCCTTAGAAGTGGACTGAAATCCAAGCGGTGTTTAATGCGATATTCATTTTTCCTCGGTTCGTAGCCGATGGCCACCGCGACTGCATTTAATTCTGCCGGTTCGTAAGAATGGAATAGTCCTTCCATAAACATCTCGGTAACGATTAGCTCGTGTCCATGGATTTGACTGGCTAGTAGACCGGCAGTTGTCAGCTGATCGCCTTGTAAATAGCCAAGGGCTTCTAATAAAGATTTTTTATCTGTGAATTCTTGAATGTATTTTTTATGTGGATCTAGTTCGTGTTCACGTATTAATAAATGACCATAGGCTTTGATCTTGCGGCGATACTTCCGATTTTCCCTTCTTAGAAGGGAACGATCACCTTGGGGGAAACTACTATAAAAAGCACTGTCTAAGCGCTGAGTTATGGAGCCCAATTCTTTTTTCAGTTGATTTCTGGCCCTTTTCTTGTTTTCGATCTGTAAACGTTGCTCCAGTTCGAATTTATGGCGCACAGTTCGGTTGAATCGTTCGGGTCCTCCCCTTAAGTTTTCGATAAACGGGGCAAGTTCTTCTTCAAGCATCTCTATTCGTAATAAAACGCCTTGTCTTTCGGCGGAAGCTTGGTATGTTGCGAAATTTTGTCCCAGTATACGATAAATATCTTTTTTATCATAATTTTTAATTAAATTTAAAATGGAATTATAGGTCAAAGCGAACTGGCTTTTTAAGGGCTCTATTTCGTTTTCGTTCATACTGGGAAATTGACTGGGATCAAACCAACCCAAGTCTACGATGGTAAAGACAAATCCTTCATCGTCGATGCCCCTTCTTCCCGCGCGTCCCGCCATTTGGAAATATTCCCTATTGGATATGGGTCTAAAAGATATTCCATCCCACTTAGTACTAGAATCAAAACAAACAGTTTTGCATGGGAAGTTTAAACCCACTGCAAAGGTCTCTGTGCAATAAAGAACGGAAATAAGTTTATGGGTAAAAAGTTCTTCAACGATGTCTTTTAAAACAGGAAGCATTCCCGCGTGATGATAAGCTATGCCCCTCAATAACAGACGCCTTAACTGAGGCCAACGTGAACTTTCAATATCGGGATAACGCTCCAAAACATGATCAATAATCGCATTTACCTCGGCCTTTTTTTGTTTGTCCAAAAAATCATGTACTTGACCGAGTTCTATGGCGTTACTTTCGCATTTTCGTCTGCTGAATGTGAAAAATAAGCAAGGGAGGTATCTATCTTTAATGGCATCAATCAAATCCAGATGGGTTGTGGTCTGTATATTCGGTCGTCCGTCCCCCGTGTGCTCACTGAGTAAACGGCGATGTTTTTTTCGCACTTTAGACATGGTAGTCATCCCCAGGGAGCGCTCAAAGAGAGAGTGGCTTAAGGGCACTACACGCTCAAAGTGGGTTACAATTTCCACATCCTGCTTTTGTACATCTTCGATCCAATTTGCCAATTGATCCACATTGGGAATTGTGGCACTTAGACCTAAAAAGCGCATTGTTGGGGGCATAAAAATAAAGCTTTCTTCCCAAACACTGCCCCTGTCGGGATCGTCTATGTAATGAACTTCGTCAAAAATAACGTAACGTACATCGGCAACCCGCTCCGGTCCTTCTTGAAGAATATTGCGGAAGATTTCGGTGGTCATGATTAAAATAGGTGCCTCAGGATTAATCACCACATCTCCGGTTAAAATACCCATATTATCGGTACCAACAACTTCTTTAAACTCACGGAATTTTTGGTTGCTCAAAGCTTTAATAGGAGCAGTATAAACTACTTTTCCCCCTTCGTTAAAAATCTTCTCGATAATATAATCCGCGATCAATGTTTTTCCCACGCCTGTGGGTGCAGCCACTAAAACGGATTTATTTTCGTCAATGAGATTCACTGCTTCTTCTTGAAACGGATCGAGGGTAAAACCGCGGTATTTTCGGGGAGTTCTTTGTTCTATCAAGGGAAACCTCCTTACTTGCTGCATACATTTCTATATATAACTAATTCTCTTATCTTATACAATTACCTTTCTTTTGTTTACTCTTCCCTATTTTTTAGGGGCTAAGCTTTTAATTTGCATGTGACAGATGTGGTATAATCTGGGGTAACCGACAATCTTACTAAGTGTGCAACGGACTCAATCTTTTCGGTTATAATACTTTCAGGAGGTACACCATGAAAACAGACGAATATGGTTTTAATTTCGAGAACACTTATGCCAGACTTCCTGAACTTTTCTTCAGCCACGTTGAGTTAAACCCCGTTCCCCATGGAAAACTAGTTATTTTCAACGAAATGCTCGCCAAAAATCTCGGTTTGAATGGGGAAAATTTGCGCAACCAAAATGGGGTGGGTATCTTAAGCGGAAGTGTTATTCCGAGTGGTGGATTACCCATTGCCCAAGCATACGGCGGGCACCAATTTGGGCATTTCACAAAACTTGGTGATGGAAGGGCTATTTTACTCGGAGAACAGCTGACGCCTAATAATGAACGCTACGATATACAACTTAAAGGTTCCGGCCGAACACCCTATTCACGGGGCGGAGACGGAAAGGCAACCCTCGGCCCCATGCTTCGAGAATATATCATTAGTGAAGCTATGCATGGTTTACAAATACCCACAACCAGAAGCCTTGCCGTCGTTATGACCGGCGAAAAAATATATAGGGAAACAAAGTTACCCGGTGCGATTTTAACAAGGGTGGCTAAAAGTCACTTGAGGGTGGGTACTTTTCAATATGCATCTGTGTGGGGATCCGAAAAAGAACTAAAAACTTTGGTTGATTACGCCATTGAACGACACTATCCCCGGCTGCTTGAAGGCAATAAAAATAGATATCTTTCTTTTTTACAGGCAGTTATTGATGCCCAAGCAAGATTGATCTCCCAGTGGATGTTAGTGGGTTTTATCCACGGTGTAATGAATACAGATAATGTGGCAATTAGCGGAGAAACAATTGACTATGGACCTTGTGCTTTTATGGATGTATTTAATCCCGCGACTGTTTTTAGCTCCATTGATGAACAGGGAAGATATGCCTATGCTAATCAGCCAAAGATAACGGCCTGGAATTTATCCCGGTTTGCCGAGACCCTTCTGCCACTTTTAGATGCAGACCAAAATGTGGCCATATCCCTGGCAGAAGAAGAAATTAGGCATTTTTTGTCAATTTACGATGGATATTTTTTAAATGGTATGCGGAAAAAGCTTGGTATCACCACTGACAACCCACAAGATAAAGAACTAACAAGAGATTTACTCCACCTTATGTATGAGCATAAAGCTGATTATACCAATACNTTCTTGGATCTTACTTTTGAACGTTTTGAAAAAGGGGATTTATATAGTTCGAATGAATTTAAGCTTTGGAAAAAGAAATGGAAATCAAGGCAAGAACCTAACGCGTTTGAGATTATGNAAAAGAATAATCCCGCATTGATTCCGCGTAATTATAAGGTTGAAGAGGTCTTAAGGGCGGCAGTTCAAGATGAGGATTTCAAACCACTTTACGATTTTCTAAAAGTACTTAAAAGTCCCTATGACCATAGCGAAACCCAAAGAAGTTATGCCAGACCCCCGGATCCCTCCGTTCCATATGTTACGTATTGTGGGACTTAACTGAACAGACACGTTCTTTTGAATGTGTCTGTTTTTTGTTTACAAAAGCGGATTATTTACTTACGTACGTACGCAATAACGCTCGTGCCCTAAGAGACTGATGAGAAATGATAGGGATATTCAACCGGGCAAAGTTAGATGTTCATCTAATTTGCTCTTGACATTAGATGAATACTTGAATAAGCTGGGAAGAGAATTACACATTTTGGAGGTACGACCATGACTAAAAAATCATTGCTTAAGCAAAGGGATTTTACTTTATTGATTTTTGGTAACTTAGTCTCTCTTTTAGGAAGTAACATGCAGCAATTTGCCCTCTCTCTTTATGTATTAGACCTCACCGGTTCAGCAACAATCTTCGCATCCATTCTATCAATTTCGGTTATACCCAGATTGATTCTCACACCTATTGCAGGAGTATTTGGAGACTGGTTTGATCGCAAAAAAAGTATCGTTTTCTTAGACTATCTTAACTCTGGGATTATTGCCCTCTTTGGTATATTATTTTTTATTAATGGCGGTTTAAGTGTGCCACTAATCTATGTTTTTGTTATATTACTAGAGATTACAGAAATATTTTTTGGAACTGCCGTGGCAGGAATCAAGCCGAGTATTGTCCGGAGCGAAGATCTTTTAGAGGCCAATTCTTTAAGTTCCCTTGTGATGAGTATTGGCAACTTACTTGCACCGGTTATCGGTGCAACCATTTACGTATCCTTTGGTATGCAGGCTATCCTAATAGTTAATGCCATCGCTTTTGCCCTTTCCGCTTTTAGCGAAATGTTCATTAATGTACCCAAAACAAACAAAAAACCGGATAAAATTAGTCTCGTTGCATTCAAAAAGGACTTCTTAGCAGGTCTCAAGATAATAAGAAGAAATAAGTTTATTACCACCATCATTGGTCTAGGGACTTTTGTCAACTTTGCCATCTCCCCCTTGTTTTCCATTGGCTTGATCTTTATCACCAAGGAAATCCTTGGTGCAACAGACTTTCAATTCGGCTTATTTCAAGCGGTATTTGCCTCTTCCATGATTATTGCACCTATTATTTCTAGTAAATTTATTAAAGAAACCAATGTGGGTAAGATTTGCCACAGGAGCTTAACCATAGTGGGTATCCTTGTATTGATCGTTGCAATAGTGCCCACCAACTTGTTAATTTCTCAGTTTCCATCAAATGTTGGACCGATTACCTTATTTCTCATTATTTGTTTTTTCGTAGGTATTTACGTTACAATAACGAACATATCAGTTAACACCATGTTCCAACAGTCAATCCCGAAAGATAGCATGGGTAGAGTAGGATCTGTTTCTCAGATGCTCATGACCATTACTGTACCAATCGGTCAAATGCTCAGTGGGTTTTTATTCGATGTATTGCCTCCCGGTTTAGTTGTGGTTATTATCGGTATCATACTACTGATTACCATGAAGGCATTTCAAGGACCTTTAGTGAGAGCGACCGATACACCCGTACAAACAGGAGAAGTGATCACAAGTGAAATATGAATTTCACCAAGAGGCAAGTAAGCTTTATGATTTTCTGATGTTTCCCAGATGTATATATTTTTCCAAGGAATACGCCGAATACGCAAGCAGATCCAATTACATAGATGTGATGGATCAGGAATATTTAGACTTGCTAAAGCAAATAGAACAAAAGCTACAGCCCTTTAAGGATGAAATTAATGAGTTTTATCATGGAGAGTTTTCCAGCGAACATGACTTCATAGATCTTTTAATTAGTGGCACGACAATTATGAATTCCAAAGATGAAACTTCGTACCTAAGCCACTTATTACAGCTAAGTAACGAAGAAATAAGCCTTAACGTCTTAACTTATGTTTTGCTCAAAGATAAGAATCTACCAAGTGCAAATGAGGCACGAAGTGAAGCAGAAAAACTTCTACACGACTTCGATAAAATAAAATCTATAATTAAAAATTTGCCGGTCGAATCGGCTACTAAATGGAATCTATACATGATTTTTGACGATCCACACGAATACACTAAGCGTTATGTAGGACTAATGAAAAATCTTCTACCAATTTTTGATGAACTTTATCGACCCTTTGCACCCCGAGTTAAGGATTATGGCGAATATTTCGTTACAACATTTAACAACGAAGGTCTAGATGGGGTAGAAAGATTAAGCTACTCAAACGCCAAAAAAGATTTTTTAGAAGGGCAAGACATTTACTCAATACTTGTCTCTGTAATTGGTTCCTATGCACTTAAGATCACATCGGGACCCAAAGAGAAATACATGGTTTGGGGATTGAAAATAGAAGACGCATTTTCTAAAATTCGCGAAATAAATGAAAATCAAACCCTCGAACGAGTTTCTGTTTTTAAAAATCTAGGAGACAAAACCCGTTATGAAGTACTTAAGTTATTCGCATCCGGTGTTACTTCAACTAAAGAAATCGCTGAAATTATCGGAGTAACTAGTGCCACAGTTTCCTATCACATCAGCAACCTTGCAGTTGCTAAAATCTTGAAACTTGGTAAGACTAACGGTAATGCAAATTATGAAGTTGATTTTGATTTTCTAGCCGAAGTTATTGATGGACTAAACGAAGATTTGCGTCCACAAAATGGGTAAATTCCTCGTGGACTTTATAAATAATAAGGTGTATACTTATAAATGTAAAAACTAAGGAGGTGCCTAGATGAAAGATAGAGTTGAAGCAGTTTTAGATAAAATTCGTCCGGCTATCCAAGCAGATGGCGGCGATGTTGAACTTGTGGCAATCAGCGATGATAATGTGGTTACAGTGAGGCTTAAAGGTGCTTGTGTGGGATGCCCCATGTCTCAAATGACTTTAAAGGGCGGCATTGAACGAATTATCAAGCACGAAATTCCTGAGATTGTATCAGTAGAAGCGGCCATGTAATAACAGAAGGGGAGCCTAGATGCTCTCCTTTTTCTATTTTGGGGAAAGGGGCAGACGCATGAGTGATTTACAAAATCTAGAAAATGCTATTTTCCAAGCGGGATTTGACGCTTTTGCCATCATGCCTGTGACTTCTTTAAATAACATGCTTCCTATTCTTGAAAAAGCGATGAATGAAGATCGGTATCCCGCGTTCGTAGACAGGGATATACAAAAACGAATCAACCCCCTTAAATTTCAAAAAAGCGCCAAAAGCATCATTAGTCTCGCCATTTCTTATAATACGGGTCACGCAGGACCAACCCCGAGTCTCCACGGAACTATCTCACGTTCCGCTTGGGGTGAAGATTACCACAACGTTTTAAACCGACGTATGGACAAAATAATTAACTATTTAAAAACGGATTTTGGGGCAAAAGAATGCAGCAAGGCTGTGGATACTAGTTTTCTAATAGATCGCGCTTTAGCCATCGAAGCGGGTATGGGTTTTCCCGGAAGCAACTGCGCAGTCTATGTACCACCATTCGGCTCTTGGGTTTTCTTAAGTGAAATTTTAGTTGACGTAAAACTCCCCACAACAAAAAAGCCCGACCAATGTAACTGGTCTGAGCCTGTGAAATGTACAGCGTGTGTTAAGGCATGTCCCACAGGTGCATTAGTCTCACCGGGAACAATTGATGCTAAACGTTGCCTTTCTTACTTAACCCAAAAATCCGGTTCTATCCCCATGGAGTTTAGAGATAAATTGGGTTATCGATTATGGGGTTGCGACACTTGCCAGCAGGCATGCGGCATTAATCAAAAAGCCCCGTTAACTAAACACAAAGAGTTTGAACCCATAGTTGGACCCCATTTCCCCTTGCTCACGCTTTTAGAAATGGATAAGAATGAATTTAACAAAGTGTTTTCGGCAACTAGCATAGCGTGGAGAGGTAAGAATATTCTGCAGCGCAATGCGTGCATAGTTCTGGGAAATCACAAAGATCCTGAAGCATTACCCATCTTAGAAGAAACAACTAGAAATCACCCCAGTGACATGGTAAGAGAAGCGGCCCGGTGGGGAATGGATAAGATTCAGCGTTACGGTAAGTCATGATTGCCATTTGCGTAAGCTAATGCATCTCTAAGACCTTCCCTATAAACTACGCCGCCGTTATTTGCCTCGGCTAGAGCGGTTTGTAAAAAAGTGATCGCCTCATTTCCCCCAAAATGCGCTATGGAAAGGGCTATTTCGACTTTGTTTTCATCTTGTTTTTCATAATTCTCGAACATTTCTTTTAATAGCGACCACTTACGTTTTCCGGGCTTACCTGCAGATAAAATCATTCCCAAATATGGCATTAAAGGAGATTCTTGCTTTGAACGAATATAACTTCTGATCGCAGGCAATGCTTTTCCATCAAAAGATTTAAGCAGATTCCAAAAATGATGAAACAAGATGTGATCCACCGGAAGAACTTCTAAGATCTCTATAATGATAGGGCTAACCTCTGCTACTTTCCAAAGTTCGCAATACATCATTAATTTTATAAGAAGCTCAGGGTCTATTTCAGGATTTACAAGATATGAACGGAAAATCATTTCGATAAGTGCCTTAACCTCAGAATCGGGTTCCACATTTACATGCCTAAGCTCCGTTAGTAATCCTTCAAAGAAATAATCGTATTCATCCTTTTCCATAGCCACATTAAGATTGGTGTAGCCGGAACCTCCTTGTCTGAATTTACGAAAAATACCCAGTTCTAAAACGACATTGCCGCCGATTTTCTTCCTTTTCTGCCTCTCGACCTTGATGTTTTCTAAGGGAAAGTTAAAATAGGGTGTAACCTGACAGTTGTTCATTAATGTTTGCAAGCTGGTTAAAATAGTTCTAATGCGCGGATGACTAACCTGTAGCCAGATGGGTCTTAAGCTTGCGCCTTGGAGCATTTGATTTCCCACTTCAGCCAAGTTAAATTCCACATCGGTCCATTGCTGATTATCTTCTAAAAGTTCTCCATGGCTTTGATCTATCAGGGCATCTATGCTTTTAAACATTCCGCCGTCACATGAATAATTCTTAATCATTTGAATATAAACCGGGATGCATTGGCGGGAATTTAACCCTGCACCCTGCATAAAATGATCAACAACATACTGGATATCTAAGGGAAAATGGTAGCCATCCAATTCTTCCAAAAGATCATCTATACAAGTTCCAATTTCGGCTTCTACCTTTAATAGCTCCTTAGANCCTTGAAGTGTAGCGCTGAGTAATGCTACCACAATCAAAAGCTCTAATGAAGCACTATAAGCCGAAAGCATCAGATCGCGATCGTAAAAATACATGCTATCTTTGATCTCTAAACAAGCCGAGACAAAACCATCTACTGTGGTTATTTCCTTTATCTCTTGAATTAAATCTTCATAATCCAGCCGCATAGTTACACCCCTTGGTTCTGCGCTTCTATTGCACCTTTNGCCAAAGCGTCACAACGATTATTTAATTCATTATCGCTGTGTCCCTTAACCTTAATCCATTCAACATTATGCGTATTAGAGAGCTCAATTAATCGTTCCCATAAGTCTGCATTACTAACAGGTTCCTTTTTCGAATTTAGCCAGCCGTTTCTCAGCCAATTTTCAATCCAACCTTGGGTAAAGGCATTAATTAAGTAGGCACTATCTGAGTAAAGTTTTACCTTGCAGGGCTTTTTTAAACTTTCTAGGCCTTTTATGGCCGCGATTAATTCTGCGCGTTGGTTAGTAGTATCCGGCAGAAACCCCGATATTTCCTTTTCGTGCGAACCAGATAACAGTACCGCGCCCCAACCCCCAGGTCCGGGATTGCCACTACAAGCCCCGTCAGTGTAAATTTCAACTTCTGGTTTCATGATTACCACCCTTTCCAACTCTATTGTATATGCTTGGCAGACTAACGACAATATGATACATTAACAATACTACCTATCATACTATGAATTTCAAGATATTGGGGTGTTTAATGTGAAAGAAAAGCTAGAAGAAATCACTATTGGTTCATCCCATGCCGGTAAGCCATGTTTAGTTTGTGCAGATTCCGTTTCGGCAGAAGATGAAATCGTAATTTGCCCGAGATGCGGTGGAATCCATCATGTGAAATGTTGGAAAAACAAGGGCGGTTGCGGAAAGCAAGGATGCGCCCAAATTGCCAAAGCGGTGGTAGGTCCGAAACCTGAAGGCGATGGTCCACCTGCTCCCATATCTAAAAAAGTTATCTTTGGTATTTTAAGCGCAGTTGTAATCATTATTCTCACCTCAATTTTCTGGCCGAAACCTCCTGATCCGGCAGGCGATCGCCACAAAATTGTTTTTATGGGAGAAAGCTATTACCAACTAGAGACGGAGATGACTAAACTTACAGATCAATTTAATGCCGAAAATGAAGAAATCTATATTGATCTCCAACTTATTCCCCCCGGAACAATTAATCAAAAGCTCATGGTTCTAATTGCAGCTAACGAAGCACCTGATGTAATGGCCATTGAAGAAGGAAGATATAATCATTTTGTTGAACAAGGTGCCTTGCTCCCCTTAGGTAGTGATGAGCAAGACCAAGTAATCTATGGTATTGAGCATCCGGCTCAACTTGCGCAATTTGTTGTCTGGAAAACCACGGAGTTTCCCGAAGAGGCCCTGGAGGTTCTGCATTATTTCGCCGGTAATATCACTCCTATAGATCGAGACTTACTCGAGGAATCGGCTCAACCTTTTCCTTTTATGGGATTTTAAAAGGGTCCTTAGTAGGACCCTTGCTTACTTATTTACTGCTTAAAATTGAACTTGAGGTACCTCTTGGGCAGAGGGGGCTGCTTCAAAGTAAGATTTCGCCTGACCGCCCATGAAGTTCGCCACGATATTAGTGGGGAACTTTCTTATTGTGGCATTCCAAGTTTGAACTGCTTCGTTGAAGCGCATTCTTTCAGTGGCAATACGATTTTCCGTTCCGGCTAATTCATCTTGTAGTCGAATAAAACTTGAGTCCGCTTTTAATTCCGGATAAGATTCGCTTAAAGCAAGCAATCTACCTAATGCAGAATCTAACCCCGCATTGGCTGATGCCGCATCGGCAGGGTTGTTGGCACCTAAAAGCCTCGCTCTGGCATCGGCCACATCGGCAAAGACCTTTTCTTCGTGACCGGCATATCCTTTTACGGTATTAACCAGATTAGGAATGAGATCAGCCCGCCTTTGCAGTTGGTTTTCCACCTGCGCCCAGCGACCATCAACACTGTTTTCCAGCTCTACCAATTGATTATATTTACCGACGACACTTGTGACAAGAATTAATAAAATAACCGCAATACTAATTAAAACTATGGTTGATTTTTTCATTTTCTACTCTCCTCAATCTTTAAAATCGCCTACCGGCACCTCCACCTCCGCTACGACCTCCGCCAAAACCACCAAAACCGCCTCTTGAAGAGCCACCGGGACGCGGACCCATGCGAGGTCCCGGAATAATTACTGTTCTGCCACCGCCCCTACCACCGTAGCCTCCACCGGGAGGAAAACGGCGACCGCGACGTAAGAAAATTACTATTAATAAAAAAATTGCAAAAGAGGCTAGCCAACCGGATCCTTCAGAATTATCCTTTTTAATCTCAAACTCTTCTCCTGCCAAAATATTAGCATAAGAGCTAGCCATATTAACTAAACCTTGCCCATACTGTTTGTTTCTAAAATGAGGCAATCCTTCTTGATCAATAACAGCTCCGACTAACCCGTCAGGTAAAACACCTTCTATACCATAACCTGTTTCAACTTCAATTGCTCCATCGGTAGAAAGTAAAATGAGTATCCCACTATCTTCAGGCCCACCTATGCCCCATTCATTAAAAAGCTGCGTGGCATAAGTCTTCGGATCTAAAGGTGAAGTTTGCGGTACAGTCACAATTGCAAGCTCAATACCTTGTTCTTTCTGTAGTTTCTCCGCAATTAGCATCACTTGGGCTTTACTTTTACCATCCATCACTAAAGCAAAGTCATTAACAAAACCTTGCGGCTTTGGTAAGGCAGCCTGAGCATAAGTGCTTGTAATAAGAAATAAAATAAAAAATAAAGCAGAAATCATAAATCTACGCTTGTTCATTTAGCTATCACTCACCTCTTTCTTAAAGCAAATTCACCATGCCTGCCCAGTAAATCGCCTAAACGAAAATACTGACTAAAACCATAGGCTAAAGGATCTGCCAAGGATAAATCAAATCGCCCATCAACTACATATTCTTCACTAAAATGCACGAGCAAGACTTCGCCTAAAAACAAATCATGTGCACCTAGGGGAATTATTTGCTTCAATCTACATTCAATATTAACGGGGCATTCTTCTATCAATGGCACCTGAACCTTTTGCGTCGGCGAAGGGGTTATTTGTAGCTCGGCAAATTTATCATAATCTCGTCCACTTATGACCCCACAAGTATCAACTATCTCCAATTGACCGGCACTTGGAATATTAATCACAAATTCGCCCGACTCTTTGATTATATCATAAGAATACCGTTCCGGACGAATTCCTAAACTAACTATTACTGGATCAGAACATGCTACGCCGGCCCACGCCAAAGTTATGATGTTGGCAGGTCCTGTGCTTTGACAGCTCACCAGAACCGGTGGTACAGGGTACAACGCCGCATGGGGTCTACGTGTTATTTTTGACATTTTGTCTACTCTCCTCAAGTTCATTATTAATTACAAGTTATCATCATTCTCACTTTCCAAAGGAACAGAACGATAAACTTGATTTCCTTCACTCCACGTAAATTCATTTGCGGTAAACTCTTGAATCGCCTGTTTTAAAGAATCCACTTCATCCGCGAAGAGTAAGACGTTATACGTGACTTTTTCTAGATATTCTGTTTCTTCTTGAACTATACCGCGGATAATCAATTCATTTTCTATTTTACCGGAGTGCACATAATCAACTGTTATAGCTGTGCGCCTTGCCGGAACCATTTTAACTATACCTGCCGACTTAACTGCTTCCCTTGTGGCACCGCCATAAGCGCGAATAAGACCTCCTCGCCCCAAAAGCGTTCCTCCGAAATAACGGGTTACTACTACGACCACATTTACTAACTCATTCCCTTTAAGAATTTCCAGCATTGGTAAGCCTGCAGTACCACTAGGTTCGTTATCATCACTATATTTCTGAATTTCCTGATTCATGCCAATGATATAAGCAGGAACATTATGAGTGGCATTCCAATGTTCTTTGCGAATCTTATCTATAAATTCCTCAGCCATTTCGACGGTTTTCACCGGCTTGATTCGGGCTATAAATTTAGACTTCTTTTCTATTAAGGTAATCTCCGTTTCCTTAGCAACCGTCCTATGCTCCACAAGCATGATACCACCTCGCCTAGTCTTTCAACATTCTTTTGATTCTTCCTTCCAATTCTGTTATTCTAATCTAGAAGGAGGGTTTTCATGGATATTTTAAAACAACTGGCTACTGAACTTAATATTAAACCAAAGCAAGTGGAGCAGACTGTTGCCTTGTTAGATGAAGGAAACACCATTCCTTTTATCGCACGTTATCGCAAAGAGGCCACGGGCGAACTAGATGAAACAGTAATTCGCGATCTTTCAGAACGTTTAACTTACTTACGCAATCTTGAGGAGCGCAAAGCAGAGGTTCATCGCTTAATAGATGAACAAGAAAAATTAACTCCAGAAATAGCTGAGGCGATCGCAAATGCCGCCACGCTACAAGTTTTAGATGATATTTACAGACCATTTAGGCCAAAACGCAGAACCAGGGCGTCAATGGCAAAAGAAAAAGGTCTAGAACCCCTTGCCCTTAAGCTACTGGAGCAAGGCGCAGATGACCCTCTGATTTTAGCAAAAGACTTTATCAACGACGAAGTTGCCACAGTAGAAGATGCTTTGCAAGGTGCGCAAGACATTTTGGCAGAACAATTCACCGATGACCCTGCAATCAGGGCCATGATTCGAAAATTCACCTACGATACGGGGATTTTATTTAGTGAAGAGGTAAAAGGCGAAGAAATTGCCGAAGCGCAAGAGTTTCAAATGTACTTTGATTATTTTGAAGATGTTTCTAAGATTCCTCCCCATCGTATCTTAGCAATTAATCGCGGTGAGCGCTTAAAAGTCCTAAAAGTAAA
>JGI24708J26588_10001337_pt1 | contig 19508 bp, 16 predicted proteins | sample BioPla1DNA2_FD_26588 | JGI IMG/M metagenome (IMG submission 26588) | reverse complement strand
GATTCCAGAAATTCTAAGTATGTCTCCCCGTCCTTATTGGTAAGAGTGATAGGCACCCTGTCTCCTACGAAAATGGAAGCTTCCTTCCCGTTTAGTGTTGCTATCTTCGGGTTGGCTAAAAGCTTAGCCTGGCCAGCATCTTCCAGGGCCCTTAGAGCCATAACCAACTCCCATGGCTCCCATGTAAGCTCAATTACAGTTGGTGTATCTCTATCTCCCGCTAGAGAAGGAAGTCCTTTCCAATCAATGCCCATATTCTTTAGAGCATCGGCTGACATCTCCTGAACCCAAACTTCCAGCAAAACTTGGGGTAATGGCTCATCGAGCTCCTCAACCAAAAGATCTGCTTCCGCCAATTGCTCAGGCAGCGCTCGGACCATGACGGTCTTGCCTTCGGAATGACTGCGGATCTGCTCCTCAGATAGAATCATGGTCAAGGCACTAAAGACCACATCAGGTTCGGCATGGTCTAGGCGGTATACCTTGATTCGCTCCTTGGGCTTGGCCTGCATAGGTGGGGCACTGGGCTGCTTAATACCATTTGCGATGAGAGTTCCACCATCGATGCTGACTTCAATGCCTGCCATTGACTCTAATATCCTCAAGAGCTCCCAAGGGTCTACCTCCCGTCGGTTTAGAACAATTCGCTGCCCAGCCAAGCTAGGGTCGGCGATTAGATTTAGCTGGAGCTCTTCACTGAGNACTAGCAAGACATCAAGTAGGCTCTGATCCTCGGTATCGATAGTTGCCCGGCCTGGCCGGTCCAGATGATTAAGAATCTCCTCGGCAGCCTTTAGCGTACTCTCGGGNCCCTGTAGTACAACCAAGCCGGTTTCAGATTGTATGTAGATATCTTCTACATCCATAACAACGGATAAAGCACTCTTGACCGTCTCAGGTGACAGATGGCTTACCTGCAGAAAACGAACTGTGCTGCTTTCCATCTCCTTAAGTCGTGCCTTAGCTGCTACGATCAACGTAGAACCTCGGACCCTGTAACCCATGCCACTTACTTCTGATATAAGATCTAACGCTTCGCCGATTGATACCCCCTGGAGGGAGAAACTTCCCCTTCCACTAACGGAAGGGTCGATCAGCACATTCAAGCCAGCAGACTCCGCCAATATCCGGAAGATATGAGTGTATTCAGCGTTCTCAAAGCTCAAACTAACGGTATCTGCTGCGTGTATGGGTAGACAAAGTATGGCACATAGCAAGAGAGTATANCCGGTCACCAAACCGGCCTTGCGCCATCCGGTGAGCATTTCCTCACCTCCCCATGCTAACGGTAAATCGCTGCTCGCCCCGGGCAAACTCCACATCCCGCCCCTGCACGCTAACTAGCGTCCAGCCCTCGATGTTATCCCCAATCTCTAGAGAGCGGATGGAGCCAGAGTATTCTGCCAGTACTAGTACCCGGTCTTGGCTGGTTAGAATACCGCGAATGGCTATCCCCGGAACGTCCCTTCTCGAGACTAGTTCTTCTATCTTTTGCCATTCCGCCAGAGTTGTCTTGCCAAGCAGGATACTGTTTTCGGCATCCCAAATAAACTCCCTATGAGGAAACTCTTGCCTAAGATATTCACTAATAGCCTCCCCCTGACCGTAGATTACCGGGATAGAACGGAGCTGAATCGGCGAAGAAGCTATGGCTTCCATGGCCTCAGAGGTACCGGAGGCCAAGAAATCTTGGTCATACTGCTCAATGATCTTTTTGGCCACCTCTAAATCGGCAGCCCCACCATAGAGAATGAGAAGTTGCCGTTGAGCATCACCGTAGCTCTTAATGGATGGCAAGACGAGACTCACCAACTGTTTGGCATTATCTACACCCACATTATGTACCTTGATGAAGACAACATCTTCTGTGGTAAACTCCGTTCGCAAGCGCTCCTCGGTAGCCACGATGAGGGTATTGCCTGTCACCTTGTAGCGAAAGCCGGTAGTCCTTGCGACCAAATCTAGAGCCTCGTCTAAAGTCAGCTCCTTCAGGTAAAAACTCACGTGCCCTTTCACCGATGGATCGACTAATACGTTATACCCACCGATTTCCCCCAGTATCTGAAATACGTCTACTAAAGGGGCACCCTTGAACTCCATATCCAAAAGGTGCTGGGCTTGTCCACATACGCCCTGGCTGGCCGCAAAAAGCAAGCATAAGATCAAGATTCCTTTGGAAAAACGCTTCAACCCCATCAACTCCCCATGTATAGTTCAACCCTCACGCCGGCCAAGTCAATGATGACACCGGTGGCATCGATTCGTACAATGCGGCCCTGGTCTATTCTATCTCCCACCTGCATCCATTGCTCGGTACCATCGGTAGATAATAACGCATACCTCTGTCTTGCAGTAATAACCACACCTAATAGTCGATATTTGCCCCCATAGAACTCCTCCACTATGGAAAAGGGTAGGCCAAACCCAACAGGTTCCCTCGGCCCCGTTGGGCCTAATACCGGTCTTTGCCAAGGGGATTGGCTTTCTACTTCCTTTGTCATTATACAGAGGCTTCCCACCAGGGAAAGGCCTAGCTGCCCTTGGGGTGTGCTTTGGACCTTGAAATTTTGAATCCTCAGGGAAGGGAACCCTCTGGACAAAAGCTCTACCAGGGTAAAAACGCTGCTTCCGCCTTGAGTAGCTAAGTTAAAAGTAAACCAGGTGCGATTCTCTTCGGATCGAAGAGGCGCATAGTCTATCTCCAAAAGCTGTAGGCTGGAGCCTTCAATCAGATCCCGGATCAATTGTATCACTATGGGAATATCTGACTGAGTAGGTATACTTCTCCTTAAGAATGCCAATGACTCTTCAAGCTCCGCTTGCTGGCTTTCCAAAGCAGGCCTTCGTTCTATCATCTTGGATAGTGCTTGCTCCAACTCTCTTGCCTGGGCGATCTCTTGGCGCAGCTTCTCCCCCCTCCGAAAAGTAGGCCAATAGCTTAGCAAAAAAACCCCTATGATCAGAAGATAGATCATAGCTAAGGCCACTTGCTTAATCGACACTCTCTCCCTCAAGGTTTGAAGGCTCAGCATGTCATACACCTTCTTTAGTGGCGATGGCAAATCGGATAAAGCCACTAGGCCCATGGGGCTCTAGATTATCGATGGTGGCAACTAGCCTCCGTTGGTTCAGGGCAGTTATGTAAAAGGATAGATTGGCTGGTTCTTTTGTATATCCATTGATTACGATCTCATCTTTGGCCACCTCGATGCGTTCCAGAAAAAGGCCTTGGGGTACACTCGCCAAGATAGCATCTATGTTGCCAGCTATGGTATTCTCGTCTTGAACTAGGTCTTGGTATCTTTGGGTAACTTGCTCCAGTTGCTGTACCGACGCCTGAAGCTCTGTCACTTGCCCCCGCTGGCTTTGGAGGAAGGCGATGTGGCGCTCAAGGCCATGGTGCTCTGCCTCTAGTCCTTGTACCGTGAGCATCTCTATGATACTAAAGCCGATCATTAGAAGCAGAAGCAAGATCCCAACTATCGCGATTAGGAATTCACCTCTTACGGCATTAGGCTCTAGCGGACGCTCATCTGGGGGCAAGAGGTTGATTTTCATCCTTCCAGCCCCCTTATCGCCAGGCCCAAGGCAGAGCCATAGGCGGCGTAATTAGCAGGTAGGCTAAGTCCGCTGTCTAGATTCTGCTCTACAAAGGGATTAGCAACGGCAACACTGATGCCTAGCTCCTGAGCCAACATGTCGTCAAGCCCTTGCATATGGCTGGTACCCCCCAGTAGTAATACTTGATCCAGTATTTCCTCTATACGACTGGCCCGTTCTTCTGCCCGCAGAAAATCCAAGGTCTGCAAAATACCGCCGATAATTTCCTGAAAGGTAGTTCGAATAGCTGTTTTTGGGCCTGCCCCGTTTGCAAGCAAATGGTCCACGTGATGGTTTCTCTGCAGCTTTTCCGCCTCGGTTCTATCACATTGGAATGCCTGCATGATCCCTTTGGTGATCTCATGGCCGCCCGTTGGCAAAGTCCTATATACTTTGTATATGCCATCTAGCTCGGCATAGAGTGTCATCTGCTTAGCCCCAATATCTACAAAACATACTCTGGGAGCCTGCCGAAAAAGCCGAGGCCATGTTAGGGCCTGTAGGTCGATGGCATGTAGCTCCAAGCCTACTCCATTGATAGCTCTAATATACGGATCGAGGAGGCTCCTTTGGCAAGCCGCAAAGAGAATCTCTATTTCTGTCCTTCCCTTCTGGATAAAGTCATAGCTATAGGCGATATCCTTTGGGGAATCAAGAGCAAAACCCACCAAATCCGGAAGCTCAAATTCTATAGCTTTCTCCAATTCATCTTCTTTCATGGAGGGGAGCTTCTCCGCCTTCACGCTGATCTCGGGGCTGTTTAGGCCCAGTATTACACGCTCAGTGCCCAAATCATAATTGGCAGTTAAGTGAAGTAAGAGTGCCTCCAAAGCTTGCTCTTTAATTATGCGGCCCCGCAGGATCATGTTAGGAGCGATAGGCAGCATCCCGTAACCGACAATCGTTACAGTCCGCCCTTGGCCTCTAGCCTCCACAAACTTCATGGTGGAGCTACCGATATCTAGCCCAATATAACTCTTGCGAATTCTTAGAGTGCTTGTTATCATAGCTGAGTCACCATTTCCATAATGGGCAGGTAAACCGAGATCAGAAGAAATAGCACTACCACAGCCAAAATCAGCATAATGACAGGTTCGAGCAACTTGGTGAAACTAGCCATGGCGAAATCCACTTCCCGATCGTANTAATCGGATANCTGCACCAGGATTCTCTCTAGGTTCCCTGTCTCCTCCCCCACAGCGATCATCTCGACCACCATGGGAGGAAACACCTTATGATTCCGCAAGGGAGCACTTAGTCCTTGTCCCCTCTCTATCCCTAGCCTCGCTTCTTCTATCCCTTGATTNANAACACNATTATCAACTACGCGGCCAAGAATACTTAGGGACTGGATCATNGAAATACCNCTGTCTAAAAGAAGTCCTAGAGTGCGACTGAATCTGGAGAAAATGACCATTTTCCGGAGCTCCCCTACCACTGGCAAGTGTAGTAGCAAAGTATCTTTTTGCATCCGCCCCATAGGAGTACGGACATACCTTCTCGTGCCCACAGCCACGAGCAAAAGACCAAAACCAACAGCATACCACCACCTAACCAGCCAATCCCGGGCGCCCAAGACCGCCTGGGTCATAGCCGGTGGCTCGATCCCAAATTGGCTGAAGTTACCGATAACCATAGGCAAGACGAAAAACAGCATCACTATGATCATGATCACCGCCGCCACAGTGATTACACCCGGGTACATCAGTGCTTCCGATATCTTCTTTCTAAGCTCATCTTCCCGCTCATAGTAGATAGCTAAGCGCTCCAGCACTTCAGGTAGCGCGCCAGCCAACTCCCCCGCCTCAACTAAGCTAGTGAACACTTGGGGAAAAAGATCATTGTGCTTTTCCAAAGATCTAGTAAAAGAAGAACCACTGGCCACATCTAAGCGGATTTGCTCCAGGGCCTGCCGCAGCCTCATATCATGGGATTGTGCTTCGAGGAGCTGTAGGCTTCGAATAAGAGACATACCTGTCCCTAACATGATAGCAAACTNGCGGCAGAATATAGCCAAGTGCTTAGCCTTGAGCCTACCCGCAGGCACAAGTGCCTTTAGGCGAGTAGATTTGGTCGCTTCCTTCAAAGAAATGACGTAATAGCCCTGCTCCCTCAAAAGAGCAACAGCTGTCTCCCTGTCCGCAACCTCAAGAACACCCTGAACCCCTTGGCCATTTCTAGATTTTCCCTTGTAGGCATAGCGCTTCATTATCAACAGCTTCCTTAAGGTGCGTACTTCTACATTTGAGTCCTTACGACGGCTTCTGTAGGATCGATGAGACCTTGCTGCACCAAATCAGCCAAAGCAGATTCCAAAGTCTGCATACCAAAGCGGCTACCCGTCTCAATCATCGATGGGATCTGGTGTGTCTTGCCCTCACGAATCATGTTACGAATAGCGGGAGTTCCTAACATCACTTCCACGGCAGGCACCAAGCCCATACCATCGATCCTCGGCACCAATTGCTGTGAAATCACCGCCTCCAGGACAGAAGCCAACTGAATGCGAATCTGCTGCTGATTGGCGGGGGGGAACGCATCAATGATCCGATCAATGGTCTTACTAGCACCTCTGGTATGAAGTGTGGACAAGACCAAATGCCCCGTCTCCGCCGCAGTAATGGCAGTAGCTATAGTCTCTAGATCCCGCATCTCTCCCACCAAGATCACGTCGGGATCTGCCCGTAGAGCCGCCCTAAGCCCATTGGCAAATGACAAAGTATCGGTACCAATCTCTCTTTGGTTTACTATACAGTTCTTGTGGCTGTGCAAGAACTCAACAGGGTCTTCTAAGGTGACGATGACACCGCGCCGTTCTTGATTAATCACATCAATCATGGAGGCCAAAGTGGTTGATTTCCCGCTCCCTGTAGGACCCGTAACCAGGATCAAGCCATCTCGCTTGCTGCACAGATCTCGGAGGACCTCCGGCAACCCCAACTCTTCGAGGGGTTTGATCTCGGTACCAACAACCCGCATGGCAAGGGATAAGGAACCCCTTTGCCGAAAAACACTACAGCGAAATCTTCCTAAACCCGCAGCCCCGTAGGAAAAATCCACTTCTCCCTTTTCCGCGAGCAACTGCCAATGGTTGCTGGACATGATCTGGCGCACCAGATCCTCAATCTGAGGAGATCTTAAGGAAGGAAACCCCTCTAGAGGGGTTATTGATCCATAGATTCGCAAGAAGGGGCGAGCACCCGGCGTCAAGTGCAAGTCGGAAGCCCCCTGATCGATGGCTATCTCCATAAGCTGGTGTAAATCACTGATTCTTCTCACCAGATCCCCTCCTCGTCCTCCACTTGGTATGCTGTTCGGATAACCTCGGAAGCTGTGGTGACTCCTAGAATGAGCTTATCCATGGCGTTCTGCCGGAGAGTCTTCATTCCTTCCCGTAAGGCGATCTCTTCCAGTACCCCTTCAGCAGCCCCTTCATCTATGGCAGTTCTCAGTGCCTTGCTTAGTATCAGCACTTCCCCTATAGCTGCCCGTCCCCGGTACCCAGTATCATTACAGAAGGGGCAGCCTTTCCCCTGGTAGACGACTTCTGGGGCCTGCATGCTTAATGATCTCGCTAGATTCAAAATCAGAGGATCGGTAAGGAGCCCTTTCTCCTTGCAGTTCGGACAGATGGTGCGAACTAAGCGTTGGGAGATTACTCCAACTAAGGTGGAGCTGATCATATAGGGTGCTATGTTCATATCTAGAAGGCGGGTGATGGTAGAGACTGCACTGTTGGTGTGCAGCGTCGATAGAACCAAGTGCCCGGTTAAGGCCGATCGGACCGCGATCTCAGCAGTTTCTTCGTCTCTGATCTCTCCCACCATGATTATATCAGGATCCTGCCTGAGCACTGATCTCAATCCATTGGCGAATGTCAAGCCGACCCGAGGGTTTATTTGCACTTGGTTAATGCCATCTAGCAGGTACTCTACCGGATCTTCTACGGTGATGATGTTTTTTCCCGGAGAGTTCAAGTGCTTGAGGAATCCATATAAAGTGGTGGTCTTGCCGCTGCCCGTCGGACCTGTGACTAAGACCAGCCCCTGATTTCGTCTCAAGATGCGCCGGATTTTCTCTAAGCTATCTTGGCCAAACCCAAAATCCTCAACATCGAGTACGCTCTCGGACTTGTTGAAAACTCTAGCCACTATCTTTTCCCCATAGACTGTAGGCAGTGTGGCAACCCGCATGTCCACTTCCACATCATCGTTCTTAAGCTGAATGCGGCCATCTTGTGGTCTGCGCCGTTCTGTGATATCTAGATTTGCCATTACTTTGATGCGAGAGTTGACATCGTTTTTCAACCTGCGAGGAACAACCATGACATCCCGCAGAATCCCATCGATCCTAAAACGCACCCGCAGATCATCTTCTCGAGGCTCAAGATGGACATCGCTAGCCCTTTGCTTGACAGCTTGCTCTAGAATCATTTTGGCCAGCCTAACCCCAGGTGCACCCCCTAGATACTCCTCTGTCTCAATCTCTTCTTCCGCTGTGGCGGTCTCACGATACTCTTCAAAAACCTGCTGAGCTGTACTGGCAATATCTTGGGTTCGCTGAAACGCTTCACTGATTTCACTCGCCGTTGCAATGACCGGTTTAATGGCATAACCGGTTATGCGCCTCAGTTCATCAATGGTCATGATATTCAAGGGATCAACCATGGCCACCGTCAACGTCTCGTTCTGAAGCTCAATGGGCAATACCTGCTGTCCGCTAATGATAGTCTCCGGTATAAGGCCCGCCAAATCCTTTGCTATGTAGTGTTGGTGCAAGTCCACTCTAGGTATGCCTAGGTGTTCACTGAGTGCGTCTGCCATATCTCCCGGGGAGATGAAACCAAGCTTCACCAGGGCTTCACCTAGCTTCTCTCCAGATTGCCGCTGCATTTCCAAAGCTCGGCGCAGCTGGTCGCGGTCAAGCAGCCCCTTCTCCTGTAGGATGTCGCCTAATCGCTTCCTTCGGGCCATGCTGATCACCTCCTCAACCTGGCTTAATAAAAAAACCGACCTTACCGCGCTAGCTGTGGCCGGTTGCACTACAGACTCGAAATGATCCAAGTGCCCAATCTAGGATCATTCTTCATCGTCTTCCACTGGTAGATATCATATTCATGGTACTTTTACCTTAAATATACTACGGAAAACGCCATCAGGTCAATGAATATCGCTCAAAAGCACAGCCTCCAATCTCCAATTCCACCAGGACTATTTCTATGCGGCGGCGAATATTCCCATAGGTCCCAATATAGGGTCTATTCCTTCCTTGTGTGTACATACCCCGACAAAGCAGCGGTCTTCTCACGTCATAGCAGGCCAAGGCAAAGTAGACTTTCCATGGACACTAGGTACCAAAACCGCTGCATACCGGTGTGGCTAGGTCAAACCAGTTTCTGGAGGAGGTGATCTCTTTTACGCAAGGAGCATCTTAGAGCGCCTAGGATACGAATAATGAGGAGGAGATTCTGTGATTAAGCGAAGACCACTCATCGTCCTAATTGCCTTGGCTGTATTGGTCTTAGGGGCCTCCACTGCCATGGCAGAAAAGATAAACCTGACATTTTGGAGTTGGAGAACTGAAGATGTCCAGGCATATGAGAAATTTATCGCTGAGTTCAACTCAGAGTATCCCGATATCAATGTGGAGTTTGTCGCTTACCGGAACACCGAGTATAATACCATCTTGGCTACAGCTCTGCAGGCAGGCTCAGGCCCGGACATCATTCACTTGCGGGCCTATGGTGGGATGGAGCCCTTGGCCAAGGCAGGGTACTTAATGCTCCTAGACGATGAGATCCCAGCTTTGAAGGATTTTGGTCGAGAAGTTCTATTGGGCGCAACCAACCGAGAGGATGGTAAAATCTACGGGGTACCCTTTGCAGTTCAGACCATCCAAGTACTTTACAATAAAGCTATCTTTGAAAAACTAGGGTTGGAGGAACCCGCCACGTGGGATGAGTTGATAGAAATCGCTGCCAAGGCGAAGGCCGGGGGATACATACCCTTTGCCAACGGTGGTAAGGAAGGCTGGACTTTGGAAACCTTCTTTGGAGCCGTGGCACCAACCTACTACGGAGGCAATACCTTCTTCAACGAAGTTGTAGCTGGTAATGCAACCTTTACGGACCCACGTCTTGAAGCATCCATTGAAAAAATGCTTGAGTTAAGACCATATCTTCCCGATCAGTATATGGGTGTNGGCTATACAGACATGCAAATGCTTTTTGCCCAAGAGATGGCTGCNATGTTCTTGGCTGGTTCCTATGAGCTAGGAACCCTTGCCCAAATGAACCCTACCCTGGAAGTGGGGGCCTTCGTGGTGCCGCCCATGGTTGAGAGCGAGCCTAAGTATATCACCATGTACGTCGATGGCTCCTATGGGGCCAATGCCGCCACTAAGCATCCGGAAGAAGCCCTTGCATTCCTCCGATTTCTAGCATCAAAAGAGTATGGAGCAATGTTCACCGATACCCTCCAGCAGATTTCTGCTGTGCCAGGGGTAAAGCCCAGCGATGCTCTTCTGGCTGAGATCGTTAGCATGATGGAGGAAAGTGCTACGCCTTATCTGATGCTGACAGCTTTCCGCTATGGCCAACCCAGCGGCTCTACGCTGCTGCAAAACGAACTGCAGGGGGTATTTGCCGGCGAAATCAGTTTAGACGAGGCTTTGGCCAATATCCAGGCAGGATTAGCAACTTGGCACGTTCCGTTCATGAAGTAACCGCTGCATCATGGCAGGAGAGGCCTTGCGCCCAAAGGCCTCTCCCTCTTTACTACGGGTTTGTGGGAGAGTGACTGCTTTGGTAAGACGCTGGCTGCAAAAACACATATATGCGGTTTTCTTGCTCCCTGGACTTATCTTATATACTGTCTTCATGGTGTATCCGTTGGGTTCTGCTTTGGGGTTTGGCTTGTTTTCCTGGGATGGCTTAATTAGAGGTGCCTTTTGTGGTTTAGACAACTTCCGTACTGTGCTATTTCAGGTACCATACAACATCAGATTCTGGAATGCCTTGAAGCACAATACTCTTTTTTTCACCATCACCTTCTGCATACAGACGACTTTAGGCCTTTTTCTAGCTGTACTGTTTACTAGAAAACGCAAAGGCTATGACCTATTGCAGACACTCTTCTTTTTGCCATATACGCTGTCCATGGTCATCGTAGGCTTTCTTTGGCTCCTTCTGCTTAACCCCACCTGGGGCGCCTTCAATAAGGGCTTACACGTAATCGGTCTGGGCAAATGGGCCCAGCCTTGGCTTGGGCAGACAAACACTGCCCTGTTAACCGTGGTTTTCGTTAATGCTTGGCGGTGGCTTGGTTTTCCCATTCTCGTCTTTAAAGCAGGGCTACAGGGAATTCCAGAGGAGTATCATGAAGCCGCCAAAGTAGACGGAGCCACAGCGTGGCAAGTTTTCCGGCGTATAACCTTGCCCCTGGTGATGCCTACCATCGGTATGGTGACTATTCTTACCTTCATCTGGATTTTCAATACTTTCGAATTGGTATTTGTCATGCAGGGCTCAAGCGGTAACCCTTACTATGCCACTGATCTTTTGGGTACGTTTTTTTACCGCACAGCCTTTGGGGACTCGACTACCGGTGGGGAGCCCGGCCAGGTAGGTATCGCCTCTGCTATAGCGGTCTTGATGTTTCTTATGATAGCTTTTGTATCTTATTTCGGTGTTCGGAAAATCCGAGAAAGTGAGATAGAGTACTAAAAAAACGGGGGTAGCTAAGCTGTGAATCGAAGATCCACCCTATTGAAACACGGGGCCATAGAGGGAGCTATATATGTTTTTCTCATCATTCTGGCGCTTATTTTCGTCTATCCGATCTTCCTTATGATTATTACTTCCTTCAAGTCAACCCGGGAGATCTTCTTTGATCCCTTCGGGCTACCGAAGATGTGGAGTCTAGATACCTTTACCCAGGTATGGCAAAAAGCCCATTTCAATACCTACTTCGTCAACAGTATAGTGGTCACCCTGGCCTCCACAGCTTTGGTGCTTATCTGCTCTTCCTTGGCGGCCTATGGACTGAGTCGCTATAGATTCAAGCTAAATGGCTTCTTTTACATTTACTTCTTAGCGGGAATCATGATCCCAATACGGCTGGGGATTCTCCCTCTTTTCCTGCTGATGCGAAACCTACGCCTCTTAAATACCCATTGGTCATTGATTCTCACCTACGCAGCCAGCGGCATGCCCATGTCAGTCTTTTTACTCACTGGGTTCTTTAAGACCATACCTAAAGACCTTGAGTACTCCGCCCGCATCGATGGTTGCAGCGACATACAGATTTTCTACAAGATTATGCTGCCCCTCATCCGCCCGGGACTGGCAACGGTCACTATAGTCAACTTCGTGCCATGGTGGAATGACTTCTTCTTCCCACTGCTTTTCATCCAATCTGACAAGCTAAAAACCATACCACTGGGTATGACCATCTTCTTTGGCCAATATATGACTGACTGGGGCCTATTGTTTGCCGGCATGGTCATCGCCAGCATTCCACTATTGGCTTTGTATCTCGCCATGTCACGTCAATTCATCTCGGGGCTAACGGCAGGAGCGCTAAAGGGGTAGACAACCCTTAGCCCCCACTTAGGCTATAGTCCCTGTTGCTCCCATTCCTCCCGACGCATAGCTAGGAAATGGTGACATTTTGCCTTCTTTCCCGGTTCTACTGCTTCAGTCAAAATGAGATTATACCCTGCCTTACCGAAGGCCTTTAGGCTTCCAAGGTTATAGTCAGCCACATGGCATGCAAAGATCATGTCTGCATCCTCTTCCTTAAATCCAAACTCAGTAAGTAAGCGTATGACTTCTGTGCCGATTCCCTGGCCCCAATACGCCCTCTCACCAATCATCAAATCGATGCGGCTACAGCCCCGCTCGGGATACGCCTCGAGGATCTGCTCTAGGTTCATGCTTTGCAGCCAGCATTCTCCAATGGAAATGCCACCGACTTCGATGACAAAACAGAATGCTGCTTCTGAAACACTTCGATAAATACCCTGGATCTCTTCCAGTGTGTAGCCTTGGACATCATCGCCTTCGGAGTAGTATAGCACCTCAGGATCCTGATTCCATCTAAAAAGCAGATCCCAATCCTGTTCCATCAGGGAACGCAATTCGACAACTATACCCCTGTTTGTCTTACCACTCAGCCTAACGCCATGTTCACAAATCGTCTGCATGGGATTCCTCCAAATCCAGCACCAACTCTAATAGTACCAGCGATCCAGGGNTCCGGCTATCCAAGACAAAGCACGTTTGCTCCAGTCCTCAAAACCTGGCAAGTAGTACATGGACAGTTCCTCCAAGCTGACACAATCAAACTTCGCTACAGCCGGANCTAGANGCCAACGAGGCTTTGTTACAGCGAAAACTGTGGATATTGCCATGGCTCCTGCATTCACCAGGCGCGACTGATACGTGATAGGGGCCAGAGTTCATGGGGCACTAGCTAGAACTTCTGACCTACCCCTATCATAACTTGGGAATCTTTGCTAGAACGATTATACCGGTACTCCAATTCAATAAATGTATCTCCTAAGAGCACCGTCAATTCTGAGCCTGTCTCCGACCAATCGGGGTCAAACGTTCCAAAAACTTTGCATTCTAGCTCCGGTATCAGGCTCACTATAGCGTAGGGTTGATACCTAGGCTTATCTGCGAAAATGCTGTCCACACCTACCGTAAGATAGTCGCGAATAAGCTCAATCTCAGCTCCTATAATCAGCTCCGCCTCATCACTAACCTTTCCTAAGCGGGTTATGGGGATTTGCCTAATGGCAGCATGGGTTAGAAGTCCTTGAAGGTCGTATGCTAGGCCTAGATCCAGCCACCAGTCACCTCCATCCAAAACGCTTCGATGGACTCCCAGCCCGATTCCTAAATTTCCAACGGACCGAGCTCCCGCATACGACCAAACCACGTTCTGCTTATTCTGATCAAACCGGCATAGGAAAGCTCCATACCCTTGGGCTACTTCATCGTATTCCACGTATATTACGCTGACTTGCTCTAGCCAGAAATCATAAGAGCCATACCATATCTGTCGACCATCCATCTCGCGAAGCAGAGCAGGGTTCTTCAGAGCCAGATGAGGTGAAGCAGCAGAACAGTCTAGAGAACAAACAGCGAAGCTCAATGCCAAGGCTACTACCACTATAGGACAAAGCCTACCCATACCTACTCCACTCCTTCTCCAATGATGACCGGAGTGACCATAATAACCACCTCGGTCTCTGCTATCTCGAATCTCTCAGAGCGAAAGAGCTTGCCGAGAAGCGGGAGATCCCCGAGGATTGGTACTCGGCCAACACTGTTTGTCTCTGACTGGTGAATAAGCCCCCCTAAGATAAAGGTCTCACCGTCCCGAACCCTGATAGTAGTGCTGGCTTTCCGGCTGGAAACAATGGGAAATCCATCTCGGTTTAGGCCAGTTGTACTGCTGACTTCTGGCTCAATTGTGAGAGTTATCTCACCGTCTGGCGATATATATGGAAGGAACTTCAAGTTAACTCCGGTCTTAACTATAACCCGCTGGCGTGTTACGGTGCTTCCCTGATCAGAATCGGTCAATACTATGTAAGTCTGCTCGTCACCTAGAAACACCTCTGCTGGTTTCCCGTCTAGAGTAACAATCTTTGGGTTCGCGTGAACCCGGGCCTCTCCCTTTTCTACCAGCGCCTTCAAGGACATTAGGAAAGGTCTTGTACCATTGGAGGTAAACCCTAAGGTGGAGACTAGTGTGCTGGCAGCAAAGCCGATGATTCCGCTGGCCTCCTTTGTGCTTTCTTTCATATCCCACTGCCAGTCAGTCCCCAGAGCTTTCCTTGCATTGGTGGATAGCTCTGTAACCAATACTTCCAGCATAACTTGCCTAATGGGGGCATCGATCTCGCTTATATCCTTCAGTATTCTCTCTACAAACTGAGGAGAAGCGGTGACGGTAATCGTATTTGTTTCCCCATCAGCCTTAATATATGGTTTATAGGCATCTGACAGGAGCTTGGAGACAGTATCGGCCTTAAGATGCTTCATCTTAACCACCCCAGTTTCGCTCAAAATGGGGAAGGTAGGAGTCTTCGGCTCAGCAGGACCGATTAGGTAGTACTCGTCATCCATGTACTTGAAGGTGTATCCGTAGGGAACACAGATGCGGGCCAGCGCCTGCTCCAGTGGCACATCTATGAACTCAGCAGAAATAAACCCAGAGACTGAGCTATCTACCACTATCGGTATCCCAGTCTGAACAGAGATGTCATTTAGAGCATCAATAATATATGTCTCCTGGAATATGTTCGAGACTAAGGGGGCCTCTGCCACAGCTAAAGTGGAAGACAGTCCAAGCATCACCAACACAACGATTGCGATTAATCTTTCGGTTCCTTTACTCAATCGAACCACGCCCCTCGTCAATCGCGAATTTAGTCTGAACCACCGCTGGCTCATCACCGCCGAAATCCACCCGTACCGCCAACTCATACTCCCCTGGCTCAAAAGCATTGGGAATGAGAAAGCCAAATATCCGCTTGCCTCCAGGCAGAACAGGGTTGGCTCCGGCAGGCACACCAAGGGATGCAATCTCCTCAGTGTGAGCTGCAAATACCCGACCATCTTCAGCCTCAAGCTGCGGGAATACTTGGCTCAAGAGCAACTCCACTGAAGGCTCCACATGAATGCTTCCTTCATTGGTGAACTCAAGATCCAGTTGTAAACCGCTGCTGCTTAGCTCTGAATCAGACATGGTCAAACTGCCCTTTCTCTGGGGGCTATCTCCAACGAATATGCAGAAGTTCGCCCCTGCCTCGATCTCCCCATCAGTATCTTTGGATCTAAACAAGACATCTGCATAATACCCTCCATTAGCCTCTCGTGGAGGCCGTGCTGAAAGACGAACTCGTCGCATCTCGCCTGGTTCTAAAGTGAAAGACTTCGGGCTGACCTCTATCCAAGGGACTGCCTCTCCCCGGTCCTCTTCGGGGATCATGTCACCGTAGATGTCAAAGGCCAAAGGCAAGATGCTTGCTTGCAGGTCAACTATCTCATGTCCGCGATTGGTGATCTCCAGTAGTAATGTCTTGAAGGCTCCTGCCCTCATAGTGAGTTCCACCTGGCTAGGCTCTATAAGAAAACGCGATAATTCGCCTACTTGAGCACTTCCCTTTGAGCTCACCTCTTCTGTACTCGCCGCAAAATCTACATTGGCTACTAGGGGCCGATGACCACCATACTCCACCATAGCTCTAGCAGTATAGTCCCCGGGGGGAAGTGGTTTTGTAATAACCGATTGAAGCGCTACCGTAGAACCGGGAAGTATCGTGCCCCTGCCCCCTCCCAAAGGATACCGACCGATAGTCTTCCCGTCCCTGGTCTTGATCGTCAGTGAGCCTCGGGTAGCGATGTGGATATTTCCCTCGTTTGACACCGCGGCCGTATACACCAGGGCATGGTCACCAACCTCTCGCTGAAGGGAAGGAAACTCTGCAGAGCGCCGAACATCAAAGGACGAGACGTAGGCCTCCCTTCTTCCGACAGTTCCGGTAAGGACCAGTTCTAGGAAGCTAGCAGTTTGGAATACGTATAACGACTCTCCCAGAGCTCCCTGTTCCATCGCCTGCTCATCAGGGACCATGGAGACTACTACGGCACCGTACTTGCCCCCCGACTCACCCTTAGGGATAGACACGGTAACCCCGATCTCCTTGTACCCTCCCGGCGGAAGCACCACCTTGTCAGTCTCGAGCCTAACCCATTTCGCTAGGGAATGTGAAGTGGATCCCGGTGCCCTTAATCGATAGATACCGTATAGATCCTCCTCCACATCTGCCACTGCTATCACCAATGGGAGAGAGTTGAACCGATCTCCATTCTCTACATTAACGGTGTAGTTAAGAGTCTCCCCAGGTTTGAGCGCTCTCTCAAGCAAAAGCGGATCGAGCCTCAAGGATGGACCGGCAGCGTTGGTATTACCCACCAATATCGCAACCACCAAAAGGAGCATGCCCGCCCGTGAACAAGCCTTTAGCACCACTTAACACTCCTCGTATACTGTGATTAGCACAGTTTCATTTCCTTTACCTACAAGGTTTCCACCTAGGACCGCTTGCGGGTCTTCTGAATATGGGCAAGACTACCACCCAATGTATGTAGTTATATTCGAACTAGCTTAATCCTTCTGTCTACTCAGATATATTTGCAAGAAAATCGGAGGGGACTAAGCCCCTCCGAACATGCAGACAGCTTCGCACATCACGTTGTAATTTGAACGGTGTCAACCGAGTTTCATGTGCTAGGTTAAACCCAGTGCAGCTACTTTATTCCCGGAGAGGCGCTAACTCAAGCTACGGTGCTGGTGTCGGTTCACCACGATCTCCATTGACAAAGGATGAAAGATCATCCACATAGTCGTTCTTCGCGCCATCAATCCATGGCTTCTGACTTGCCAGCATCATGGAGATGGTACCCGTATCACGGTAGGTAGATGCGGAATTGCACTCCACAACCTTGATGCGGTTCCAAAGCTTCACGGAGTACCCATCGTGGAGTCTCTGTGAGTCCGTCAAACTAATTGCCGTGTCGTTGATATTTCCCACTGTCAGTGTATCACCTTCAACAACCTCACCGGCCTTGTACCAGCCAGACCAGCCAGAGGTGGGATCCTGGGGGCCTAGCTCTTTCTCGCTATAACCGTACCAAGTTGGGATCACAGGGTTCACACTAGTTCCGGTAAGATACTTGAGAGCCCCGAAGCCATCAAATGTAATGGTTACGTTGCCATTACTCTGTATGATGGCGGTTATGCAATCTGTATAGTAATCTCCCGGCTTCTTAACGAACCAAGTCCATTTGGAGCCACTTAGGCTCCATTCCAGCCACTGAGCGACCTGAGCTTCAGTTGTGATCACAGCCGTCCGCGGACTGCCGTTGCAGCGCTCGCCGTGGGAATATATGGAGTTGAAAACTCTCGCCTTAGTTGTTATTGCGTTATCAGAAACGTTCCAGACCGTGGTCTCCTGCTGGGCCGCCGCCCCAACCGCCAACAAACTGACCAGAGCAACAACCATGAGGGTACATAAAACTGACTTCCTCAACTTTGATTTCCTCCTTTTTCTTCATGCCCATGGTGCCACATAACCGGTAACTCTACTTGTCGAAGCTAGTCTGCGTGTTTCCCAACGTAAAAGTAACCACCCCTTTGTCATGGTATATATCCACAGATTGGGTCCCAAGAAGAACTCTTTGCCATAGAACCCATTCAACTGTGCTGTCTGAACATTCCAGATACTGCTCCATCAAATTGAGTTGATCCGGATCCATCCAGCTGCCAGCATCTGGTACAGACCCACCCAATGCATAGAAGACAGGAACTATATCGCCTGTGGAAGTGCCCATAAGGTTACCAAACCCATCGAAGGTTACCCTTACGGGCCCACTGGCAGTAACAGCTCCCTTTACTGCTTGAACATAACAGTCTCCGGGCTTGCGGATAAGCCAAGTTATCTTGGCCCCCAGAAAGTCCAGGCATAAATAGGAGGCACAAGGGACCTCCACCTGAAACGTATACCCTTTTCTTTCGCTGAAACCCGGCTTTCCGTCGGTGGCATATTTTAGCGTACCTTCGGAGTTAAGATCATGAATCCCGCACGAAGTGTACTCCTGTTTCCCGGCTGGATTCAGACCTGTTTCGACAACAACAGAGAGCTCAGCCCACTGGCCGGGCCCCAGCTTGAAGCCATCCCAGTTGAAAAACCATTTCTCCATTTTCCCCTTGTTGGTATGAAACTCTACCACGCCCGGATCCACACCCGATGGGCAGGTCACTGCCCAGTCCTTTACCTTCAACTCAGCACCGAAACTATCTCGGACCCAGGCAATTCCCATGGATTCCTCAGGAGAGATATTCTCAACTCTGTAGGTAAAACACCAGGAGGCAATCTGGTGCATTCCATCCAAGCGGAAGGAGTAGAGCCCCTCTGTCTTTTGGATAACCTCTATATTGTCGCTAAGGGGGGTCACAAGGATTGTGAACCTCCCTGGGTTTTTGCTGTCATTTGTACCAACATGGGCCGCAACCTCAATCAGGCAATCCGAGATACCGTCCTCTCCATGCACCGCATCGAGAACACTACAATAGGCTGCTTGGTTTTCGGGGCCACTGGGAGATAACAGGGTCCAGCCCATAGCCTCTGTATTTTGATAGACTTCAGCATAGTTGGCTTCCAATGACCTGGTACCTGCCAGAACCGAGATCACCAGAAGCATCACCACGATGCTTGATTTGGGTCTATGTCTCACCGAAAACCACCCTCCAGGGGAGCACTAAAGGCCGCATGCTTTTGGGCCACCGGCACCCAGATCGCGGAAGCGTCGTACCGAGGGACCATGATTCCCCTCATTGGTAATTTGCTACAGATGCTGTCATTGTATGCACAAGCTTGCCAGAAATTCACAGCCAGACAGATTTATCTTTCGACACTTTTTATCAAGCAGATGCAATTACCTAGGATACCCCCTACTTCTGGACGAAAACAGGTGCTGCGTTTAATAGTGCCATTGTCCATAGACGTCAGAAACTGTGGCAGAAACAACAATTGGCCGCCGAAGGCGGCCAAAGGCAGAATCACCATACTAGCCCTTTATGTCACAATGTGGATCAAGATCCTAGGTTGAAACTCAAAGATGGACACGCTCTTTCTCATCGCGGTCTAGGGAGGCTGTGGGGTTCTCGTGGAAACATCGCCCCGACTGGCAAAAAAACAACCCCCACCTGGAAATATGTTCCTGGTAGGGGTTTTTGCTTGGTGCCGAAGGTGGGATTTGAACCCACACGACCTACTGATCACTACGCCCTGAACGTTCGCCCTATCCTGATGACCAGCCAGAAGCCCGG
>JGI24708J26588_10001336_pt1 | contig 19510 bp, 7 predicted proteins | sample BioPla1DNA2_FD_26588 | JGI IMG/M metagenome (IMG submission 26588) | reverse complement strand
TCAGTAAGCAAACACCAGATGCTGCAGCTCATGGATATGTGTTGGATTGAGGAAGCGTACAATCTATTTTTTCTTGGCCCATCTAGCATTGGGAAAACGCATTTATCCATCAGTTTAGGGGTACGGGCGGTAGAGTTAGGCTACCACGTCAGCTTTGTCACTTTGGATGAACTTATAGATATCTTAAAAACCGAAGCCATGCTAGCAAGAAGTAAACGGCGTCTGAAGCGGATTATGAATTCAAGCCTGGTGATTATTGATGAGGTCGGCTCCTTCCGGTGAGCCGCCAGGAAGCCAACATGTTTTACCAACTGGTGTCTCATTTTTACCAGAATACATCTGTAATCATCACATCAAACAAGGGATTTGTGCGTATTCTTGTCTGACCCGGCCACTCAATCCGGTCACATCCGGCCAGTGATTCCGGTGACACCCGGCCACTCAATCTGGCCGCATCCGGCCAGCTAAAGGATTCTTCCACCTCGTGAATGAAACTTCCTGCAATACCAAAATATTGCGGGGTGAAACAGTGAGGTGTGAAGAGCCAGTGACAATCCTTGAAATCTTAATTGAAGCAGGACATAGCCAGCGTCAAATAGCGGCAAGTGTCAGCTGCTCCAAGTCAACCGTTGGTGAAATTCAAAGGCGCTGTCGGCAAATTGGCCTTTGCTATGAACAGGCATTATTGATGACCAATGATGAATTAAAAAGCTTGGTCTACCCGCTCTACAGCGGAAGAAAGATAATCAAACCCGATCCGGATTTCGACTACATCCACAGCGAGCTTAAAAAACACCCGAACCTGAACCTGCAGTATATGTGGGAAGAATACCGGCTCAAGACTCCTGATGGTTTAAGTTACAGTCAGTTCTGCGTGCGCTACAAGCGCTGGAAATCAGACAGCGGTCAAGCAGTCACCATGCACATCGATCGTGAACCGGGTAAAGAAATGTTTGTCGACTGGATGGGCGACAAACTCCGTGTAGTAGTTAGTGCCATCACCGGCGAAACATTTGAGGCCCATTTCTTTGTCAGCACTTTGGGTTTCAGCGGTTACCCATATGTCGAAGCCTTTCCCGATGAAAAACAGCACAGCTGGCAGCGGGCCCACATCAACGCTTTTAGCTATTATGGTGGAACGTCTTTAATTGTTATCCCGGACAACTGTAAAACTGCTGTGAGCAAACCAAGTCACTACGATCCGGTCATCAACCCTGCCTATTGGGAGCTGGCTAAGCATTACAATGTGGCGGTCATCCCGGCCAGAATCAGAGAGCCCCAAGACAAATCACCGGTAGAAACATCAATCGGCTGGCTTGAAACCTGGCTTTTAGGTTGGTTGAGGAACCAAATCTTTTTCAGCTTTGCAGAGCTTAACAAAGCGATTTTATCAAGGCTAGGTGAACTGGTAAAAAGGCCTTTTCAGGCCCGGACTGGTAGTAGACTTTCAAACTTTATCGAGTTCGATCGTCCGAATCTCAGACCCCTGCCGCTAAAAGCGTTTGAAATGGCCGAGATGCTCATCCGTACCGTACCGGATAACTATCATGTCGAGTATGACGGCTACTATTACTCAGTGCCTTTTATGGCCTACCGCCAGAAAGTAACCATCAGAGCCACCGCCACGACCATTGAAATCTTCGACACGAATCGGGTCAGGATTGCCTCACACCAGCGCCGTTACAGCGGTATGCGTTACACCACTGACCCCGGCCATATGCCTGAGCATCACCGTAGATATTTAGAGGCCCGGCAGTTTGACGGAGATAGATACCGCTCCTGGGCCAAAAATATCGGCCTTAATACCGCACAGGTCATCGACAAGATGCTTAAAGCCTGCAAAGTTGAGGAACAGGCTTACAAGTCCTGCATGGGTCTTCTGCAGCTATCGAAAAAATATGGTGACAAAAGGCTTGAGGCCGCCTGCTTGAGAGCCATATCTTTAAATGCCTGTAACTACACAACTGTCGCCAATATCTTAAAAAACGGGCAGGATACATCTGCGCTTAAAGTCCCACCAACCCTGGCAGCTACTCCCGCTCACGCAAATGTGCGCGGCGCGTCATACTACTCGTAAGGGGGGTGAAAGATATTGCTTGATTATCAGACCTTAGAAAAGCTGGTTTCGATGAGGCTTTCAGCTATGGGGCAGGAATACCGCCGGCAATTGGAAAGCGCAGAAACAGGCGCCTTAAGCTTCGAAGAGCGCTTTGCCATGCTCATCGATGCAGAATGGACCGCACGCCAGAACAGCCGCTTAAAGAGGCTTTTACGTCAGGCCAAATTACGCATTCCTGATGCCTACCTGGAAGATTTAGGTTATGACCCCGGTCGCAAGCTTGACCGCGGCTACGTAGCCCGTCTTGCTGATTTGGCCTGGATTAATGAACACCACAACCTGATTATCACCGGGGCCACCGGTACAGGCAAGAGTTATCTCAGCTGTGCTTTTGGAAACGCTGCCTGCCGCAAGAGCTTCAAAACAAAGTATTACCGGGTTAATCGCCTTCTTGCCGATCTGACTATCGGTCAAGGTGATGGTTCTTACAACAAGTTAATGAAAGATCTTAAAAAGACCGATTTGCTGATCCTGGATGACTGGGGCCTGACAGTTTTTAGCCCAGCTGGCGGCCGTGACTTACTTGAAGTGGTCGAGGATCGCTTCGGCTACCGCTCCACGATCATTGCCGGCCAATTACCGGTGAGTAAGTGGCATGAGCTCTTTGAAGACAGTACGGTTGCTGACGCTGTCCTCGACCGTCTGGTCCACAACTCATACCGGTTTGAGTTAAAAGGACCTTCTAAGCGAAAAAGAATACAGCTTCAATTGCAAAAGGAGGGAAATACCGAACACAATGTGAACATGCGTTCCCCTTCCCTCCGGAAGGAAGGGGAGGGCTAGGCTTAATGCGATCCCACACCCTGGTTCAGCTGTAAAAGTTATATTGCCAAACTAAACTGATCTTGTTAGACTAAAAACAGTTCACGAGGTGGCCGAACCCTGCCGGATTAGGTGGCCAAATGTGACCAGAACGCTGGCCGGATGCACCAGAATAGGCAGGATTTGAGGAGTGGGTTGATTTTCTAGGAGATACGGCTATTACTACAGCAATACTGGACCGTCTTATTCATCATAGCGAGATATTTAATATTTCTGGAGATAGTTACCGAGTAAGTCATAGAAATACTATATTTAGCAATTAACGTCCAATTTTATTGGCCGGTTTTCATCCAAAAGTATTGACCGATCACACCTGAAGTATGAAAATGCCCGATTCAAAGATTCTCTCAGTGATTTATCGAGTCCGCCGGGTATCCTTAGCTTGCCTGTTCCGGCGGCTAAAGTAACTTCCAGACGAAACAAAGCCACCCTGGCTTCAAAATCGACGCCGCAGTAAAGACCATTCCCGGAGTCAGGGAATTCGTAGAATAACTCCGCCACCGCCCTGTTCAGGAACAACACAATCTGCTCGATGTCGTTTTTAAGATCATATAACTAAAAGTGGTTTCATAAAACTCAAAATTTTTTAACGCCGTTAGGTCCAAGTCACCATAGAAAATCACATCTTTTAATTAGCTATCTGCTATTTTAGATATTTGAATGCCAACTCTATAAATCGTTTTTTATTATTAGTTGAAAGTGCTTTAAACCTAGCCAGCAGACCTTTTACTTCCAGTTCATCTAGGCGTTTTTCACAGGCAGTAATGACTTTGTCAACAACTGCTACTTGTTCTTTAGATAGTATTTGCGGTATTGGGAGTAGTGCTGTTTTTAGTTGAAGCGCATCAGTAGCGTTTAAGTTCGCTACTTTGCTAATGTCTGGCACATTGCGCATAAACCATTCGTTGGCGGCATATTTTCTGTTTTCGGCGATTTCATTTTTAAGATAATTGTAAATGCTTTCATAATCCAGGGGCGGAGCATCATCAGAAAAATAGTTTTCTGTTTCCTCCATGCAACTCTCACACGCTGCAGCAAATTCTTCAACTGTTAAACTGTAATCGCTTAGTTTAGACATATGCGATTCTATCAGATCGAAATGTTTTAGAACTTGGTTTAGGTCTTCCAAATCCTTATTATAGCCGTCGTAAATAACTTTAAGTACAGCTACCTCTCTACGCCAGTATTCAAGGTCGCTACTATTTGACAGATTCTGGATATCAAATACTTTTCTCATTCTCGCTTTATAATATAAAAGCTGCTTTTGGCATTCCTGTTTGAAACCTGCAAGAGTCTTTGCAGCTTTATCAATATCAGTTTGCCATAATCCTGTCTTTTCAGTAGCCAACTCCAAGTGCTGTTCAAATTCTTCAGCTTGTTTTAACCATATATTTATCACTGAAATAGACGTATTATCAGTAATATAGTTTCGCCCAACCATATTATCGATATCGGAAGTTACGCGATTAATTTTCGATATCAGCTGTATGTCCTTTTCTACTTGTTCGACGTGGTCTTCAAGGCGTTTTTGCTCTTCTAGTAAGTTTAGCTTATTTAAACTAAAGGCTATCTGCGAATTAATATGTTTAAACTTACCGAGGTGCTCAATGCCTGCCACAGAAAGTCGTGACAACCACTGATTAAAGTCCTTCTTGATTTGATTTTTTACTTCTTCCACATTACTTGTTATCTCTTTAATTTGTTCATCGATCCATAACTCTCTTTGATTGTTCATGTTAACCAAAAGATCAATTAGGTCAGCCCCACCCCATGAAAGTTTGCCTATGTCATTTCGATCAAGCCCTATTCTGATCTTTTGTAATGAAGATTTTATTTTATCGTCGAACTCATTAAGTTCTTTAAGCGCATTTTCACTCTGTTCTTGCAATAATTTATACCGATAGTGTAGTTTTTGTGGTGCAGGGACCCTTTCCTGAAGTTTTTCTGCTTGGGCGAGATAATCACACTTAACCAGCAATTTTTTCTCATCTTCCCAGTTTTCTAGCAGTGTTTCCCATTCTGATAAACCTTCTTTGTCAACACGTACCAAAAAGGATTTGTCGAGAACTGTTAACTCAAAGAATCTACCGCTTAAAGCTTCTTGTAACCAATTTTCAAAGCTGATCACATTCTTATTTATAACAATATTAATTTCATCTTTACGCTTTCCGATAAAAAGAGCCAGCACCAAGCCGGCAGATGCAAGATTGCATCCGTAAGGTGGTGCACAAAGAAGGCGCATAATTGCCCCTAAATTCATCTCTTTACCTTTAACTTCGTTATCTGTCGGGGGTAATTTTGACTCTAACAAATTAATAATATTACGGACTGCCTTATTGGTTGGTTTTATCCTTATTGAACCATCTTCACTTAATACACCCCAGGATTTATCAAGTACTTCATAGGCTCTATTTCTTTGCTGCTTATTTTGGGCGGCTATCCATTCTCTATCGAGTCTGCCAAGCAATAGCTGACTAGTGAATTGCTGGCAATCTTTGGCGGCATTGCCCCTAGCAGTGTAAAACCCATCGAAAGGAAAGGGTATGCGTCGATCATAGGTGACATCAAACAGATCGGTAAGCATGTCTATCATCCTAGCGTTTTCAATTTCATTTTTAGTCGCAAAAATAACATGCCTTTGCGATTCCATTTTTGAAAACAGATCAGCCATCTCTTGTTCCAAACTATTTTCAAGGTCAAGAATATAATTGCGATATTTTTGTTGTTCTTCTTCATCTAGCTGCTCAGCTATAACCCATCTTTTAGCTACTTTTTGCCCGAAAGAACCATCTGCATCATGTAGTAATAATATAGCTACCGGAGCACCTTTTCCCCAATCTATTCCGTTTTTTTTCATTGATTTATTTAGCGTTTGTGATGCAAATTCTATTGCATCCTTAATAGCGCTTTCGGGTCCAACATAGCAATGGATTAAATGCCCTTTTGCTTCATCAACTCCCCTAGCATTTATCCAGGTAGATAGAACGTAATTGATTTGCCCTTCCAGCAATGAAAGGCAAGAAAATGACACCTGATAATGCCATTCTTCAGTAGATATTTTATTCTTAGGCCCAAAATCGGTATTAAAAATCTCCATCCCGGACCATTTCATATAATTCTGGCCAAATATTTCTGCCCTAGATTTAGAGTCTACCTTTCCTGCTTCTCTATTCAAAAGAGCGACAAACGCCTTTTTAGGCACTGAATCGCCGGCTATATCAAACCGATGCAGCGTGCCGTTCCACTCTAGTACCGCAAATTCGGACTCTAAATATTTTACTTCTNTTTCTGTTTTGGTTAAGTCTACCCCGCTAAATAAAGATAGGATTTGCAAACATTCTTTTTTTGAGTCCACTTTAAATCCAATTTTGGATGACAACAGAACTGCTTTTAATAGTGCAGCCTGTTCTTTGGACAACTCATGTTGGTATTTATCAACTGCACTTTGGTATGCATGAGCAGTAGCCCCTTGCCGGCCGTATTCTTCAGAAGCTAGGAATTCATCTACCATCGCTTCATTACATAATTCAATAGGTAATATTAATTTGCCCGGTAAGCAATCAATATTTTTATAAGTGTTAAAAACATCTGCCAGAAAAGAAAATGCCGAGCGCTGTTGAAGTGATTTCCCTACTGAAGACAGTTTATATAATACCCATGTTGACAAGGGGTGTAATGGCCAACAACCTTTAACAATAATATTCTTAAACTGCTCTTGGTCGGTCCATAACGCATGATTGTTAATTTCAGGGAACCACCACTTCATGGATACTTGTATATGCTCAGGCGTCTCTTTAATTGCTGCAATTTGGTTTTCAAGTTCACTAAGGTTTTTCTTTTCAATTAAATTGGCAATAAGCGTTTCCAAGTTGCTTGATAATCTAACCTTGCGGACAATATCATAACGACTAACATACCGGTTTAAATCTTCGCGCAATTCCGGAGCGATCCTTGAAATATAAGCTTTTAGTTCATACTGTATAAATCCAAGCAAGAATACACTGTCTGCGTTATCCTGTACTGCCTCAAATAGTTGCTGAAGAGCACCAGAACCCGCTATATGCGGCCTTTGTACAGAAAATTCTAAGTAACGGCCAAACTCGTCAAATAAAATTATAATACCGGCGAAAGGCTTATCAGGCCCGCAATAATTTCTTTTTGTTACTGTAATAAATTCATGAAGTGCCTCCTGGCCTGTAGCTGGTATAGGATTGCCGAGTCGTTGTTCATAGATCATATTGACTTTTTTAAACACGTCTTCGTCTTGATTATTGAGTGAATCAATAATTTCAGCCTCATTAAATGAACCACTAAAAAGCTCGGCGAATTCGTCTTTCAAAACATTGTAAAATGATTCCGTAAAACTTGCAGCTGTCTTAAACCGAGGCCTTAAATTTTTTAAAACAGATGTATCCAATTTGGCCCTATTCAAAACCGATAAAATTTGCCTCATGATTTCGCCACACAGATAGAAATCTTTCATTCCGTTTACTGCTACAACTAAAAATGGTTTATCTATGCTTTCAAAGATCTGCTCAGCCTCGATTCCAATACGCTTATTAGCTAACATCATGTTTTCTAATATTTTTTTTGCAACACGTGATCGAGGATTGCTAAGTAAAGAGGCCAAGGTGATACCGAGGTGCGATTTCCCAGTGCCATAACCAGCAATAGCCAAGGCAAAAGGGTCATCTGCTACTAGACCACTTACACGTTTGAGAATATCAAGGGTAAAATTTGCAGTATCGACTAGTGTATGTTCGCTGTCAACCAAATCGTCTTTGGCAACACCGTGGTATTCAGGGCCGTGGAAAACATAGTGCTCTGCTGCTTTGTTGGCCAGTTCTTTGTTATTTTCAAACCAGCTTATTTGAACCGCACCTTCAAAAAGAAGATCTTTTCTGAAAGAGACAATATCACTAAAATTCATATACTGCTCCTCCCGTCATGCCATTTCATCCCATATGTGAGTCCAAACCTGTTCAGCTTTTGCTTTTTTTTCGATAATCCATGGGTGCATTTGCCGATCGATAGATATATAACCTTTTTGTTCAATAAAAGTAAATATCCGCTCAATATCCGATTGCGACCATAAACATATTTCGAACCACAGAGTTTTTTTATTAAAATCGCTAAATGTAATTTGGTTTTGATCTTTAAAATAAGCCTCCATCAAAGATAAAATATGAGCCGAGTATGGAACCGAATATGATTCTAATGTTGGCGCCTTATTTCTTACTATTTTTTTACCGTTTACTGACATTACATTAGCCCTTTGTAAGCCGGCATCTTGAATATAAGTTGAAATTAAGGGCCCTATCCTTCTCTTCCCCTTACCAAATATGCCAACCAAATATTCTTCCAACTGCTCTCTTGAAAAAGAGGTGCCGATTATGTTTCTTCCCTGAGCAAAAACCGCATGCCATGCTCGTGCTCCAATATCGCTCCGGCACATATTCATATGGGCCAACCATTGAACCATGCTTTCGCTTAAATATTTGTCTTCAGCGTAAATCACTTTCCCGAAAGGCGTTAAAATCGGTTTTTTCACTGCACCCTTCTCTGTAAAAACCTTTATTAAGCCCATTCCCGTAGCATACGCAAGTATAGCCGGGACCTTACCGCTTGATTTACCCATAGGTATACCGGTCTCAGATGATATCTCTTGATAGTTACCTTTTTTACCTGCTGCAGCATAATCAAGAATTGCAGCGATTAATCTCCTTTCTGGAATAAATGTTTTATGAAAATATAAAGGGAGCATTAGAATATATCCTCCTACATCCGCTCTTCTAAGCTTTTTATTCTAATTTTAAAATACCTATTCGTTTCAAATCTGCCAGCGGCCTTATTTAATGCCGGACCCAACGAATAGCATTCTCCACGTTTTAAAGAGCTTAACCGACTAACCCACTCTTCATTTTTTAATCCCGTTACATCACCAAGTATCTGAGCAAACGTCCGTATTTCAGTATCCGCCGGTTTAAAGAAAAGTTTGTGGCTGGCCTGGAACAGGCGATCTCTTTCATCTTTATCCAGGTTGCTTAAAGTCTGAGTAGCAAGAACCAGTGATATGCCAAACTTACGCCCTTCGGTAAGAAACTGGCCCAACGGACTGTCTAGGCGGTGATCTAAGTTTTGAATCTCATCAAGAACAATCACCTTGGGGTTATCTTTGTTTCCCCTTGCGCGGTAATACCAATAAAGATCTATCAATGAAAATTCGGTGATTAAACGGCAGGGATCTTTCATAAAGCCGGCCAACTGTATAATATGACATCTGGAAGAAGTATCTTGAAAAATTTTTTCCCAACTTTCCGGTTCTTCTTTGCCAAAAGGTTTCATATCAACAAAAGGCTGTATTTTACTTATTACAGTCGCCGCAGAAGCGCCGGTAGGACCTCCTTCATCTTTGATATCCTCTAATAGATGAATCAATTTATTTAAATTTAAATCGTTACCATGCTGGATAATACCGGTACGAATAGCCGAATAAAGTGCGGACTTTTGCTGATCGCCAAGTTGATAAACCTCGGAAAAGACACCGCTAACCCGCTGCGCCGTAGCAGCCGGATCTTCAGGAAAGGTCATGTCATCAATATAATCAAGTTGCTGACGAAAAGGATTAACCGCAAGTGGCTCTTGACGAATGATATGCTGTTTAGGTTTAAGCATATCAGTTGCTATTTCTTCCAATTGATTGGGCGTAAAACCGCTAGTGTAATCGACGATTAGGCTGTTTTGGTTTGCCTTGCTCAACTCTAACAATAACGCTTGAATCGTATAAGTTTTACCTGTTCCAGAAGCACCAAATACAAGAATATGTCTATTGGGAAGTTCCGGGTGCCCAAATTCCCAGTAGATATCTCTGCCTCCAGCAGTTCCACTGCCTAAGAGAATTCGCTTAGGAATAGACTTTGCTAACATCACAGGTTGTTCACCTTCATTGTCTGGTTGGGCAATTGCACCATTAGAACCCGCTGTGTCTTCTCTTTCATCATCTATTTCCTCTTTAATTTCAGTTTTTGGCTTTGTCTTTAATACGCCGAAGTCAAACATAATTTTGGATTCACTGCCAAACATTTCACCGGAAGCATTCATCAGACAAGCTCTTTTTATAAATTCCTTTCCCGCACTTGCTACTGAGATAACTAAGTCTTGGTCTTCAAATTTAAAATCCCACAAAGATTCACAACTCATTGTAGAGCTTTCATTATCGGTCCAAAAAGCAACTGCTGCCGCTTGCCATGTAATATTAAAGTGCCCCTCACTTAACCGTTCAAGTGCCAGAAGGGTTTCTTTATATTTGGACATGCTGGTTTGACCTTTACTGGCAATCAGCCTATGAAGCTGCATCCACCAGTAGCGTTGATCTGGTTTAAGCTCTTCATCAATACCTACCGGCTTTTCACCTTCTCTGGGCTTAAAAGACGGTATCAGCTGTCTTAAACCACTTTCTATTTGCTGTCTTGCTTTTTCCAGGAATCCTTCTGCCTCTTGGGCAAGCTTGCACTCTATTATTTGTGCTTCAATATGGAAATAGCCGTTTATTATTTTAGCCCGCAGTCTTAATAAATCGGGCCGCATTGTTTCTGCTGAATCATCAAACCAATGCATAAAAGCATCCAAGGAAATAATCTCGTCACAAAATAAGGTTTCATCCCTTGGTAACAACTTCCTGACCATAGCATTGGCAATTAACTCTCTAACATATCGAACCGGTCCGGTTGCTTTTACCAAAGACAGTCCAGCTATATTTGCCGCATGCCTTACTAAATTTTCTGCAATACGATCGCATTCCTCTTTTCCCCAGGGACCCAGCAAACTAGAAACCTGGCTGCCGATTTTTTGCTCTATGTCAACCATAGAAAACTGTTCTGTGGATATGGTAAAATTGTTTTCACCATGTGAGCCTACACCGGTTCCAAAACCTATTATTTCCCTCCCCATCCTCACTGTCTCATCCCTCGACCACTGTAACTGCTGCTCGTCTATGGAAGGATCAATACAAACAACCCAGGTGCTGCTATCATGAGCTATATCGATAAGTTCTGACCATGGTTGGTAATCGCTTTGACTAACTACGGCATGACGTTTGGTTGGTTCCTGGGACCCTTTTTTCATGTGAGCCATTACTTCGGCATGTAAAGATCCCGTCCGAAATCGTGGATTGCTCAATACTCTTTCACGTTTTCTTTCTTTACCTCCACCGACTACCTTACAACAAGCCTTCTCTAAAACCGGGAACTTGCGATAATCTTCTAAGATTTCTACATCCTCGTCCAGCAATTCAAAATCGCTGGCTCCTGCTTCGATAAAGTCAGAAAATATCATGATGTCTAGACCGATATTCTTTAGAAGGTTCTTGAATTGGTTGGCATTATCAATACTTGAAACAACCCGGTATGATATTGATATCCGGCAATTCTTATAATGCTGTTTACCACTGGAAAGCTCCGCTGCTTGCCACCTCTCTTTCCAGGCGTTAACCCAGCGGATAATTGATGAATCATCCCGGCTGTCGGAAAAAATCGTTAATTCCAGAGAATACTCTCTTTCACCTCGATCCGGATCAGCCAACAGATTTACCAGATAGGAGTCAATCCCGGCAATAACAGGTTGAATTTCTTTACCACAAAACGAACCGATACTGATTCCATCATTAGCAAAGGGGTATAAACTTCGATAGTCTTTTAGAACCTGTTTTATTAGTTTGGATGACTGCGTTTCCCGGAATAGCTCTGTATCAGTAATCTCTTCATCTTCCAGATCCTCGTACTGAAGCAGCAGCCTCGATGTTACAAATGAAGCTTCTTCGCGGTTTTCTCCAATTAAGTGGAGGTAATTATAGCTTCTCATATTCGTATCCAATACTTTATTGGCGTTTATTAAAATCCCAAAAATAGGCCACTGTATTTTTGAATGGTCGGCAACACGATCCCAACGTTTTAATGAAAAAGCGCCTGAACCTGATTCTTCAAGAGCTCTTTCTGCGTAATAACAGAAACTCTCACACAAATAAGCATGTTGATGGCGAATCATTTCCAGAACTGACGGGTGTAACGGTGTCACAATAGCTGCTTCTAAATATTCCTGCCAAGCCCAGCTGTTTATGTCCTGCCCAGTTTTTAGCGAAACAACCATAAAAGCTTTTAGTAAGAGAGGCCCAAAAGTACTATTAGCACTCGCTTTAAGATACCTTTCGAATGTGATGCTATAAGCTTTTCGCAGCTCATCATAATTATTATCCATTACACTAAAGAAGCCGGTTTCCTGAAATTCACGCAAGAATTTTTGGTATTTTAAAGATAAGTCATTTATTAAAAGACTCCTAGCTTCATCTACCTCATCTGGACTAATTGCAGTGAGAAGATCTACCATAGAGCGCTCTGTGCTTTCCAAAGCAGTACCGATAAGTCGATTTACTTCTTCTTCATCCCTGGCCATAAATATTTCTGTCATATATGGCACAGAAAATACCGGCAAAGCATTGGCCGCCTTCAAATATTCTTCAAGGGCCCAATCATATAAATTCACCAGCAGTCGACACTGATGGTTTTCGGGTAATGGCCAGATAAATTCGCGTTTGAACAGCTCGTCATCATGAAGACTGATTTGCACTTCAAACTTAAAGGATGGTTCAGCTACTCTGGTTTTTTTATAGGATAGGGAGTCGTTCGTTTCATCGGGGCATAAATGAGAGCTAAAAATAATATCTCTTAGATTATCTCTACCACCAAGCTGCAAGCGTATATGGTTTTCAAGATATTGATCAATCCCCCCCAAAACTTGATGAAGAAAGATGCGCGCCATTTCCTTGTCATCAACAGATTCATCCTCTTCAGCCCCGGCATCAAAGTCATGTTTAAATTCCAAACTCCTTAAGGTTATCTTGGCTAAGTTTTCAGCAATAAAGTAGCTTCCTCTTTTAGCCTCTCTTTTCAAGTCACCAAGAGTCGCCCATATGGCGCGCAAGAATATTTCAGGTGGTAATCCTGCCAGCTTTGTCGGTCTTTTTCGGGAAGTTCTCTTTGATTTACCTTTAAACCCGAGAATTCGATCGTAGATATAAACAAAATCAGCATTCCGCAGTCTGTCAGATGACTCTGTCGAACGATTATCAATATAATCCTCTATTGTATCAACCAAAGCCTCTCTTGATTCGATACCGCCAAGAATTTCGTAATCTAATTGCTCATCTGTAGACTCATTAATATATTTCTTGATCCTTGTTTTATACCTTTTCCGGTTGGGTTCATTAATAAACATACTGTAGTTAAAGAATTCCTGTGCAGGCACAATGTATTTGTGAAACGCTTTTCTCGTATACTTTCTTGACAAACCTATCATGCAAGGCAAATTAAAAGGCGAAAGGTTGTTGAGAATAAGCTGGTAGGCATCTTTGCCGCTCATAGCTATGGAAAAATCCATATTCTCCAGATATTTGCTGATGCCCAACAGATCGGCCAATCCATAATCATAAAGGGCTTTAAATATATCCGATATTTTTGTTATATCTGATTCACTGTCTTCCGGATTAACATATCTCTGCAGCGCATCAACGACCCACGTTTTGAAAGATCTTCTTAAACAAATTGTCCAAATTGCTTCTTGATCAAGGTGAAAAAAGTCCTGCAGACTGGCTCGATCATCAATATGGTCATAACCGGCCAACAATATAACCAATCCGTCATCTTCCGGGTTTTTCAGTTTATTGCGGAGGCTGGTGAGATTATCTCCCTCGTTATACCAACCCCTTTCACATATTTCAGAAAAACTATTTTTTTCTGAAGCCGTACCTGAATCAAACCACTGCTTGCCCAAACGGTATGCTACCCCGTACTCTAATCGGATGCGGCGATCAAGAATGCGTTTAAATTGTTCATCCAGCTCTTTTCCGATAGCCAGAAGAACATCTACAGGGTAAGAAGGTAATACAAACCTGTATGTCCCCTGGTCACCTGTAGAGCGATCTAGAATATATCTGACAATCGTATTCTTTATATACTTCATAGGTCACACCTTCTTACTAAATGTATTACCTACTATGGCACAAGCATCAGAAAGCTCCGTAAGGAACCCCCCCGCTCTCAACATTTCGGCAAACCAAGAACCTTTTACTGGTTGAACAGAACTATTTGCCGGAAGCTCGCTCCATGAAAGAGAGTCGGTAAGAGCGTCACCCTCAACGGCAATCCCATAATGAAGGTAGAGCCTTTGTAAAAACTCATCATATGTACAACGCTCCCCGGGAGATAGAATAACTGTTACCAGGAAACGCAACAAATTATCTGTCATAACGAAGCGAGCCCCGGGACCGGTATAGGGGGCAATAATGCCCAGTTTCTTCCCTAACGACAAAAATAACTTATGTCCGTATTTATTATCAGCTTCCCGATATAGCTGTTCTTCTGTTTTGTTAGGACTTTTCTTTGCATTTACGACCAGCTCTTCAATGCGTAAGGTTTGCTGAATTAGTGCCTGGATAACCTGAAGATTCCGCTGGGAGGCCAACCTTTGTTGGCGGGTAGGCGCGTTGGGATGCGAAAACAACCAGGCATAACCTAAAGCACCGCCTCTTCCATTTCTCTGTTCGCGGAAATATCGTACACTTTGGGCGCATAAACTGCGTAATACTTGCAAGGCACAGCCGGTCATTAAGAGTTCCAATCGCTCAACCGGTTCAAGCACCGCTTTAAGGAGGCGAACTATTTCCACAGCGAATAAATAGCTTTCCGGCCAGCTTTCACGGGGGCACCATTCGCATGTTAAATTATCCTCAAGTCTATTAGTGAGCTCCTGGGTTTCCTTATCCAACGAATCTATAAAATTTACTAGATTATCGAAAGCCGCTGTATGGCCTTTGTTTAGTTTAGCTAATCCTTCTTGAAGAGATTGATGAAGAATCAGCAAGTCAGCTTCTTCTTGACTAAAATTCATTAGAGAGGAAAATATCTCTATTTTATCGGGATTTACCGTAAATAGATTACATAGTTGTAGATAAAGTAGTTCCCCACCCCTAGCCATGAAATCTCGCCTCGATATACTATAATACGTCTTAAAGTTTTCAATACTCTCATACCAGGATTGTACTTTTTTTGCCTTGCTAATGTTCCAGATAGTTTCCCTAGTCAATAAAGTACTACTAATGGGGAAAAAAGTCTGAGCACACCAAGTGCGGTTGGCGCCGGCACCATGATATCCTCGAAGAAACTGTTCCAGCCAATTAATTACATCTTTTTTGCTTCCGATGTTTACATTTATTTTGTCACTCAGCTTTTTTATCAATTTCCGGTAGTGCGCTTTATGCACATCGTGTCTTGAATCTACCCTTGAGCTGCTAAGGAATGCAAATAGCTTTAAATTCAGCTTTACGGGTGATATGTAATTGAGCTTTTTTTCTTGAGGCCAGTTATGTAAAACTTCAGTCGAAGGAAGTGGTGTACGTATTGATTCGCTATCAACCCATTTTTCAGAAAAAACCAGGGCAAGAAATTCAACCAAATACTCAACTATGGTTTGCTCGCTGATAAAACGTTTGCCAAAGAGACGGATGCCCGGGTTGTAATCTTTGGAAATATCGATATCTGGAAATGGAGCAGGCAAAGAAGCGCTCACAATCACAACACCTCCAGGTTGTTTTCATCAACGGCCATTTTCATAAACTTAAATTTCCGATCGGTGCCGATCATCAATAGGCGTAAATGTTTATCTTCTTTATCCCTATTTGTATAAAAGTGTTCGGTAAGACTAACCTTAAACCGCTCTAACCGGTCGGCATAATAAGCAGATAACTCCTCGGTTACCTCACCTTCGTAACGCCGCGCTACATAATCAAAGAAAGGTAAATCTAACTCCATCGTCTCAAGGCCTTTATTAAATTGCAGGTAGAGCATTCTTTTTTGTATAGCGCCTACCGTATAACGAGGTTTTACTATCAATTCAAAATCAGAAGTTCGAAAATCAGCTAATACCATTTGGGCTCCTCCTGATCCGACAATTCCCTGCCTAACGGTGATATAGAGATCATCAGCATGCCATCTATCTTCAGGCAGCTTTATACCAATAAAATATTCCTGCATCACTTGCAGAATTTGGGAACGGAATATGCTTTCTTTTGTCGATGGAATTTTTTTAGGACTTCTTAATAAATCTATATATTCAAGAAGCATTGGCGAGCGCAGGTAAATACTAACAAATCGTTTACCGGCTGCATCATCCAGGTGCCCGAAAAAATAAACTAGTCGCCTTAACTGCCGTCTAGCAGCAGATCCGGTGCCATCAAAGATATTGTTTAGTATCTTTTCTAATAAATTTAAATCACCCAATGTTGAAAAAGTAGCCCCTTCTTTCATCCACGCTTTTCGTTCAAAATATGGATCAAGAACAACCCCGAAATCTTCCTTTAGGATCTGTCTTAACGGAAATAACTGTAATGCCGCCGGCAACATGTTTGCTCCATCGTCACCAAAAAATCGGTTGAAAAAAAGATAGCCGCATAGATGTTTTTCTAAAGCCGTTTGCGACATAGCCATGATATCTTTACATTCTAAACCGGCGGTAATCGCGTAAGCTAAATGACCGGTCATTTGCCGCATGGTTAGGCGAACATTATATTCGAAAAGTCTCCGGTATAGTAAAATAACCCGCTCGTGAACTATATCAAACCTTTCCTGAAGCAAAACAACATTAGTATATATAGGACATTCATTAAACCTTGCGCAACTTAGGCATGCTTCCCAGTTTTCATACTCCAGCATGCGTTTAAAAACTGCGCATGCGGTTTTAATACTATCTATGCGTCCAATATTGAGCACTAAGAAGTGATCATCGAAAACTGGAGACGGTTTATCGGCTTCCAGTGCTTTAAGTAATTCACTGTTACTTGTTTTTAAACCACTATTTTTCAATTTACTGAAGCTCTCTATTAAAGTACCGGTATTAGATACGATCAGATAGTTATTATCAGATTTTATTGCTTCATTTAAAATTGATATTCGAATCTCCTCATCTAACTCACTCATGTCTTTAATAATAATCAGGTCCTGGCCGACTAGTATTTCTTGAGGATTAAGCGGCCTGCGCTCACCGCTTAATCTTGAAAATATTTCCATAGCTATAGTTGTTTTACCGTCTCCGGCGTTACCGGTTAGAATGACATTACACCGCTCAGAAGTTAGTTTTTTATATATAAATTCAGTTATTGGATTGTCTACCTCGATACAGCTAAAATAGTCACTTGTAATCTGGGCTTCCGCAGTTGCATTCTCGTTGCCCGCTGAAGCATTGGACAGAGAATTAAGATACGAAACAAACGGATTATCTCCCTCGATAGCAGAGGGTATCGCCTCATCTTTTGGCTTTACTAAGACACCCTGTTCATCAGCGGTATCGTCAGAAATTATTTGAGTTGTTGGTGTTCCTGTAGAACCTTCTTCGGTCACCATGGTGAAGGCCTGTTGCATTTCATCTACTGTTGAAAAGCGATTGTTCGCCTCTGTAGCAACCGCTTTAACAAGCCACCTTGTAATGTTTCCAGGCAATTCGGTATCCGTCGGTTCAGGAATAGTAGCTATGTCACCTATGCTTGGTTTTTCATAAGGTTTACTACCAAATAACCATTCCCAAAGAATTACGCCCAAGGCAAAAAGGTCTCCATCCTCAGAGAAACTCATATCTGTACCACTTAGACAATCAGGGGGTACGTAGCCAACCGTCCCCCTGAAGGTATCGATTCTGGGTTCACCAGATATACCACAATCAATTAATATACCTTTTTTATCCTTGGTGATGATAATATTTTCCGGTTTTATATCACTGTGAAGAAAAGGCTTGATGTTACCATCTGAGTCCTCGTGGTAGTGAAAAGCTCTAATTGCTTCCATCAGTCCTAATGCTACAGTTTTAAATGTCTCCAAATCCGGTTTTTCACCAGATTCAATAATGTTTCTCAATGAAATGCCTGGAACATATGCTAAAACAATAAAATAACGATCATTTTCCCAGTGACCGATCTTGTTTTCGCAGCGAACAACATAAGACGAGTTAATCGCGCTAGTTACCTCTGCTTCCATGAATATTCTTTCGCGCGGTACTTCTTTATTAAATAGCTTAAGCGCAACCAATGTACCCCTGAGCGTTCTTGCTTTGTAAATCTGTGATTCTTCGCCTCCACCGATATATTCCACTATTTCATATACGTCATGCATACTACCGGGCTCAAGCTTCCTATTAGCGACCAAAGGAACTTTTTCGCTTTCCTCACCAAGGCCTTCTGCCTTAAATGCAGCCAATATCTTGTTAACATCATTAATTCTTAAGTTTCGATCTGCTACTATCATGTTTCCAATAATATCAATTATTTTGTGGGGAACATTTGCTTGTTCCAGCCTATATAAGTTCTGTTCACTTAGTTTTCCTTTTTGCGCTACAAACTCCTTGGCGCTAGGAAAGGGTTTTCCTCCAACTAGCAATTCATAAGCAATAACACCCAGGCTAAAAAAGTCAGTGCGTTCATCAATGTCTTGTCCAAATACTATCTCTGGTGCAATATATCCATCGTCTTTTAGTTTAGAAGCATCCTCTATTACTGTTAGCCTGTTATCTTCCAGCTGGTATGCCAAGTCAAAATTAATCAGTTTAGGCATATCATTTAACATCAATATGTTTTCGGGTTTAACGGCGCGATGAATAACATTATTTTTATGAGCTTCTTTCAAGGCTTCCGCAATTCCACAACATATTTGTAGGGCATTACCAACTTGGAATATATGTTTGTTTTTAAGAATTAAGTCACGTAAAGTACCCGTTTCGGACCACTCTGATCCTTCAATGATGTCACCAACTTCGTTTTCGATCATCCAAACCTTATGGATATGTGGGTGATCCCCAATTTGTGATACAGACTTAATCGTGTTATGAGCTTTTTTTATGAACCGTTCCTTCTCTTTTTGAGGCGCATCTTGGGGTGTCCGAAAGATACGAAAACGGTACAAACCCTTACCGAACCCCTGTAACGGACGTGCAATTAGTTCAATGCATTCAGGCCTTTGAGAAATATACTCTATAGTTTCGTAACCATGGACACTATACTTGATAACCTGTTTAGGTTGATCTAAAGTAGAAAAGTAGCTGGTGACGGCATCAACCTGCTGGTTGTCTAATATATGTTTTCCTAAACTAGCCCTTCTTTTCTTAAGGTAAGTAATTAAGTCACCTATAGAGGCAAACGTTGGGTTATTTAATCTTTGATCAGCAGCAACTCCCGGCGAAGCAGCGCCTTCGATCGTCACATCAGGATTTGTGAAAACTACCACTGATTCAACCCAAATATTTGGATAGGTTTTAAAACGATGCTGATACATGCCCTTAATGATTTTTGCTTTAAAACTGTTAACTTTATGAGGGTCTGCTCTATAATTAGTATCATTAACCACCCAATTATAAGGCTGAATACGAATATGCCCGGACCAATGTTTTAGTTCTATCACGAATATCCCGAAATTGGTTGTAAGCAAGATGTCTATTTCAAAATAATTGTTTGATTGATTGTCATACAATAGAACGTTA
>JGI24708J26588_10001329_pt1 | contig 19556 bp, 15 predicted proteins | sample BioPla1DNA2_FD_26588 | JGI IMG/M metagenome (IMG submission 26588) | reverse complement strand
ATGAAAAATCATCAGGGCGTTATCGCTTTCATTTCACCAATTGTTTACCAACGCATAGAGGACATTATTCCAACGCTTTACGAGGAAGGTCATAATCCTTTTGTTGTAGTACTGGATAATATCACTGATGTGCGAAACTTTGGTGCTATAGCCAGAACCTGTGAATGTGCCGGCGTCAACGCCATCGTCATCCCCATGAAAGGCGGTGCTGCCATTAATGCAGATGCTGTAAAAACTTCTGCCGGCGCATTATTGAGCATTCCTGTCTGTCGAGAGGACAGCATATCCAATGCTTTAAAGTATTTGGCTGCATCCGGACTAAAATTGGTAGCTGCGACCGAAAAAGCCGAACAGCATTATACGGCTGTTTCTTACGATGAACCTATTGCCATTGTACTGGGTTCGGAAGATGTAGGCATTGATCCGTCACACTTGCGCATTTGTCATGAGTTGGTGCGCATTCCCATACTTGGCAACATTGAATCTTTGAATGTGTCTGTGGCAGCCGGAGTGATGTTGTATGAAGTAGTGAGACAGACTAATCCATCATCGGATAATAACTCCCATAAGCCATGACCATGCACGTTCTTTACGAAGACAATCACATCATTGCTGTTAATAAATCCTCATCAGATATTGTTCAGGGTGACAAGACAGGCGATATGCCTTTGTCTGAGGAGGTAAAACTGTATTTGAAAAAGAAATACAACAAGCCCGGAGATGTGTTTTTGGGGGTGGTGCATCGTCTCGACCGTCCCGTCAGTGGGGTAGTGGTCTTTGCCAAAACGAGCAAAGCCTTGTCGCGCTTGAATGAGCTGTTCAAGACTCGTCAAGTAGAAAAGGTTTATTGGGCAATAGTGAAAAATATGCCGGAGGATACAGAAGGAAGGTTAGAGCATTTTTTGCTCAAAAACGAAAAGCAGAATAAATCTTATGCTTACGACAAAATGGTTCCCAAAGCCAAGAAAGCCGTTTTGTCCTATCGGTTGGTTGGTCAATCGGAAACATATTTTCTGCTTGAGGTTCGACTCGAAACAGGGCGTCACCACCAAATACGTTGTCAGCTTGCAAAAATAGGTTGTCCTATCAAGGGTGACTTGAAATACGGTTTTCCGCGTTCCAATCCGGATGGAGGTATTTCATTGCATGCAGGATATGTAGCATTCGTTCACCCTGTTTCTAAGGAGTTGATACAGATAAAAGCGCCTGTTCCCCAAGAAGATAAGCTCTGGAAAGCAATGGAGAAATTTATAATCTCCTCGTAACCGCATAAACAGGGTTGCTTTCCTTTCTGTAACGGTTTACGGAAGTTACCACAAAAGTATAATACCCTTTTAATTTCGGAAGATATTCATTCAGTTCTAAATAAGTTTCCGTGGTTAAGGTGAGTATGTTAGCAGGATTATTCATGTCGCCAATCTGTTTGCCTTTGAATGCATAAACTACATAATAAGCAACTTGCAGACCCGCTTCTTCTTCAACAGCATCCCACATCAAATATGCATCTTTGTGATCCTTGATGACCTTCAAATTTTCCGGTTGTCTTGAAAACATACCCATGATATTTGGATTTTCGGGACAAATAGCCTTGTGTTTATAAAAATTTGTCTGCAGGCTGTCGTTCAGTCCATGTAAGTTTTTTACAAATCTACTAGCACTGAAGAACATTGCACCGTTTACTTCAGGATATTGCTGATTCATGCGCAACTGGCGACACAACTCATTGGGCGTTTGCCAGGCCTTTCCTTTATTGATCTCTAATGCTGAAGCATACAAGCCGATGTATAGGTTCTTGTGGTAAGAGTTTTTAGACCACCAGTCAACTAAAATTTCGTAATCTGCTACCGTTTTGCCAATTTCCCAATACAGTTGAGGAGCAACATAATCAATATTGCCTTCGCGTAACCATTTAAGAATATCAGCATACAAATCATCATAGTTCTGGACTCCAGCACGTGTTGCAGAACCGGTTGGATCAACATTATCGTTTCTCCAAACACCGAAAGGTGAAATACCAAAATCTACCCATGGCTTGGAACTTTTGATGATTTGCTGAATATCAGCTATCACCATATCCACGTTGTTCCTGCGCCAGTCACCCAGATTGGTAAAACCCCGTGGATTCTTTTTAAAGGTCTCTCTATCCGGAAACTCTTTGCCTTTCACAGGATAAGGATAAAAATAATCATCCATGTGCAACGCATCAATATCGTATCTGTCAACAACATCTTTTACAACCTTGCATAAAAACTCTCTCGTCTCATCCAGTCCGGGATTGAAATAATATTTCCCGTCATATTCTACAAACAAATGGTTGCTCTTATGATAGAGATGCTCTTCACTCAAACTATTAATAGCGTTATTATTCAAGACACGATAAGGGTTCAGCCATACATGCACTTCCATGCATCTTCTGTGTGCCTCCTCTATGATAAATTGCAGCGGGTCATAAAACGGATCAGGGGCCAAGCCCTGCGTACCTGTAAGATATTTAGACCAAGGCTCTAACACTGAAAGATACAAGGCATCAGCAGTAGGACGAATTTGAAATACCACAGTATTGATATTGTTGACAGCCAACTGGTCGAGCATGGTTCTTAAGGCATCTTGCTGTTCTTTGGTTGAGGAATCTTTAGGTGGCCAGTCTATATTCTCAACTGTAGCTATCCAAACGGCACGCATTTCACGCTTCTTATGGATAGAAGCACCCTCTAAGTGTAGAGTTGTAAAAATCAATACAAATAAAATCGATACAACTGGAAGCTTTGATTTCATGCAAGAGTTTTTAAATTTTTGCAAATATAGTGATTTTAATGATTTGTGGGGGCTGTCTCAAAACAAGTATTCAATTTCAATTAAAAAAACACCGCCATACTTTATCATTCGTTCTTTNTGTTACAATTATATTGCGTACTTTTGCTCTTTCANTTTTTAANACTGATTACAAATGATAGAAATTATTCCTGCAATTGATTTNATTGATGGCAAGTGTGTGCGACTNTCGCAGGGCGATTATAGTCAGAAGACCGTTTATTATGATGATCCTTTGGATGTGGCAAAAATGTTTGAAGATGCAGGTATACGCAGACTACATGTAGTGGATTTGGATGGAGCTAAGGCGCAACATATTGTGAATCACAAAATATTAGAAAGAATTGCCACCCACACCAATTTAGTGATTGATTTTGGAGGAGGATTGAAATCTGATGATGATTTACGTATCGCTTTTGAATCAGGAGCAGCCATGATTACCGGAGGTAGCATTGCCGTNAAAAATCCGGAAGTNTTTATGTCTTGGATCCAACAATTCGGTGCTGAAAAAATTATCTTGGGTGCTGATGTAAAGAATAGGAAAATTGCCGTAGGTGGTTGGTTGGAAACTACCNACATAGATTTGATGCCCTTCATNGAGGGATANATGAAAAAAGGTATAAGCAAAGTAATCTGTACCGATATTAGCAAAGATGGCATGTTGGAAGGACCGGCCATTCCCTTGTATCAGGAGATGCTTCAAAAAGAACCGGAGATGTACCTGATTGCCAGTGGAGGTGTAAGTTCAATAGCTGATATTGATAAACTTCAAGAACATCGAATTCCCGCCGTAATTATTGGGAAAGCAATTTATGAGGGTAGGATAGCATTAAAAGACTTAGCAAAATTCCTCAGCAGTGTTTTATAAGCTAACAAATAAAGCCAACTAAATCATTATATGTGAAATAGTTGGCTTTGCTGTATTAAACTAATAAAAGACAATCAAAACCTAAAGCCTAATGTGGTTACAATATTGAAGTTAGTTGTATTGACCTTGCCCGGATCAATTCGGCGTGTTGTATCTAATTTTTTGTAGTTGTAGGGATAAAACCTTTCCGAATAAGTTTTATTGATTACTGCTAGGTCTATATACCATCTGCCCTCACGATATCCGAAACCGGCAGACCAATAATTGGCATTGCCCTTCGGTACAAGGTATGCCACATCTGTTCTGATGGTNTTGGGAATGAATTCTTTACCTATGCGAGAAAGGNTAACGGGATTAGCCATCGCATAACCGGCACGAATTGCAAATTTATCCGTTAATTTAAATTCTCCACCCACTTTTAAAAGACCTTGTGTGGCAAATAACGTCCTAATGCTATCATTTTCATAGCTGTAATCGAAGGTATTTTTCTCCAAATCCATAAATTTCGACTGTTCATTGTGACTGATACCATATTCAACACCAATGAGTGCTCTTTTGCCTATGATGTAAGATCCACTAATATTGTAAGTTAACGGACCTTGTATTTTATATTTATTATCTTCATAAGATGCTTCGGGAGTTTTTTCATGATAACTAACCGGTCCCGTTTCTGCTTCATAAGCACTATTCATGTCTGCATAATGGTAATTTTTTACAGTAAAGAAAACTGGTGCTTGTAGTGCAAAGCCCAATCTCAAGCTATTGAAAGGAGTATAAATAGCCCCAAGTTTTAAACCGAGTCCGGAAGCATCGGAATTGAATGTATTGAGTAAAGACATATTACCACCTTCCGAGAAACTTTCATAATAATCTGCATAGGCACTGTAAAACAAGTCATAAATGTTCATGGTAATTCCAAGAAACAATCTGTTGTTAAAATTACCTGCCCAACTAAAAGCATATTCATTCAGATATCCTTTTTCTCTCATAGTATAGGAAGGAGCGACAGTTTCTTCCGGTTTCAATAACGAAGACCAGTATGTTTCTCCTTCCTCTTGAAAGATTAAACCGGTATTGGCAGCCAAGACAGACAGCCATGGAACATAAATATTACCATAGGCATTGTAATCATCATCATGATATAGATCATCAGCAAGAATTCCATCAGAAAAATAAGATAAATAGTCGGTTATAGAAGATTTAGAACCACTACCACCGTTTATCCTCATGCTTCTGTCAAAATCCTTCAGTCGATTGATCGTTATGGCAATGTTAGAGTACTTCAAACTTGTTCCTGATGCGGGAAATGACATTATAAAACTAAAATTGTTAAAAAGCGGTAGGTATAAACCTTCGGTGGATGTGTTACCTTTTAGCCATTGTGTTTGGGTTTCCTGTATATTCAAATTTAGACTGCCCGATATTTCTGAGGAACGGTAAATTCCTAAGCCGCCGGGATTATCCTTAATGGCAGAAGGATCACCCCCCAAAGCTCCAAAAGCACCTGCCATAGAAGAATAACGAGCAGTTCCATTAATTTCCGGTTGCACAAACTTAAACAAGTCAAATTCATTTTGACTAAAAGCAAGTTGGATGGCAACAAAGCTTATTGTTAGAATGGAAATAATANGTTTCATTTTAGTTCTCTTATTGATGGTTGATTAAAAATATTGTACCTTATTTGATTTTTTATCTTCTACCTCCAAAACTTCCACCTGAACTTCTTGAAGAGCCTCCTGAACTTGAAGAAGAGGGTGCACTGTAACTTGATGAACCCGAAGAAGAAGAACTACTCCTTATGGGGGCAGAATAGGTTGATGTACTTGAAGAAGACGATGATCGTACCGATGGCGTATAGACACTTCTAGAAGATGAACTTGAGCGATTGGACGGCGTTGCTACAGCGCTTCTCAGTGTTGAACTTCCGCCTGTACCAGCGCGTACCGTTGCACTACTACGTGTAGGTGTAGTCACCGTTCTTGTGGAGCGGGTAGGGGTAGTAGTTCCTGACGTGCTGCGAGTTTGAGCTTGTCTTACGGTTGGAACAATGGTGTTGCTTCCTCTGTCNATGTTTCCGGAAGTCGTAACTGTCCTTGTACGTGTATCAACACCTGAGATCCGGGTATTAATTGCTGCCGATCTTGTTGTACTTACATTAGACGTGCTTTTAACTGTGCTCCGTAATTCTGCAGGTCTTGTTCTGGTCGAAGTGCTACCTGATGATCTTTCATTATTAGACACAGTGGTAGATCTGCCAACAACAGGACTATAATTTCCTCCGGATATTCTCGTGTTTGTACTTGCAGATGAAACACCGNATGAACCGCCTGATATGGCTCTTCGACGAACTGGTTCACTGTAATTCCTGTTTCGGGAAACGGTGGTATAACTTCCCCAATAATAGGGATAATGATAATAAGGATACCCCCAGCCACCGTAGTAATGCCCGTAATATCCCCCGTAGTATCCATAATACCCTCCGTAATAAGGATATCCCCAATCATAATATCCATAATACCAAGGACTGTATCCTGTCCATCCATAAAAACCATAAGTCCAGGGATTGCTATAATACCAGCTGTGATAAGCATAGGGATTGGTTCTCCAATACCAGCTGCTGTAGCTGTACGGAGCCCAATAGTAATTGTACCAGTAAGGATTGGTCCAGGTGGGTGTTACCCAAGCGTAAGATCCATCAATATAAACGTTCCATCTGGAATCGTCCAAGAAGTATATATCCATATACTGAGGATCGGATATGTGGATAGAAAATTTGGGGTTGTGAAACCTGCGAATTCGTTCTGCATATTCATATTCCATTTCTCCACCCTCGAAACCATTCANGTAATAACCTTCTTCTTGGTCAATGTCAATGGTTTCTGCCATAGCAATACTGTCATTCATTTCTGACAGGAAATAAACGGTGTCTTGATCCAATACAATTGATTTCCCCTGACTGCTTTCTTTGAAGATAATTTCTTTTGCACCATTTTTGTATCGCGGCTTGTCGGCTTTAACCCTGACTTTTGACACATCTTTATCAGCATCGGCAGGTGTAAAATAAATATCATCCGTTAAGTTTTGAGCAGAAGAGAAAGATAAAAAGCATGTTAATAAAAAACTGACTAAGTAAATTGTTTTCATATTTCCTCCCTTTCTGTGGATATAAACTTTCTTGAAATAATTTTTTATTTGAAAAACGCTTTAATTTCTAGCAATAATTGTACCAAAAACAGGAGATGGTAGCGTCTTAGGTCCAAGAATTCACGGAAGCTATTTTGAATACTAACAGCTCCAAATTATTTACCGTAAAATTAGTGTAATTTTTACAGTTCTGCACATACTTATCGAAATATATCATGTAAATTTGCAAAAATGTTTGTAAAACTCAATTTAGATCAGTAGATAGAATGAACACAAATTATTTGGAATTTACCATTCGGATCACTCCTACAGATGAATACATCAGTGATTTATTAGCTTCTTTTCTGGGTGAGTTAGGCTTTGAAAGTTTTGAAAGAGCAGGGGAGCAGTTGGTCGCTTACATTCGTAAAGATAATTATTCTCAGGAGGCATTTGAGAGCCTGATAAACAGCTTTGAATATGCGGATGTTATCAGTTTTGAATCCAAGGAAATAGAGCAAATCAACTGGAATGAAGCATGGGAAAAGAATTATTTTGAGCCTATTTTGATTGACGATATATGCTTGATACATAGTTCTTTTCACACAAACCTGCCGAATGCGAAGTATGCTATTTTGATAGATCCAAAGATGTCATTCGGAACAGGCCATCACGAAACTACTTCCTTAATGATAGCCGAAATGTTGAAACTTGATCTTTCGGATAAGACTGTATTGGATATGGGATGCGGTACTTCCGTGTTGGCAATATTGGCAGCTAAGAAAGGTGCTAACAGGATCATTGCTATCGATATTGATTCTTGGTGCGTTGAAAACTCCATTGAAAATATTCGAAAAAATAATGCATCTCATATTCAAGTTAAACAAGGGGATGCAAGCTTGTTGAAAGGAAATTATTTTGATGTAATTTTGGCGAACATCAATCGCAACATTCTTTTGCAAGACATGCAACAATACGCCGAAAGTTTAAATTCTAACGGCGTATTATTGATGAGTGGATTTTATGTGGAAGATATTCCTACCCTTGAAAAAGAGGCCCTAAATTTTAATTTGTCCTTGCAAAACNTTCAGAAAAAAAATAATTGGGCTGTAGTCAAGATGATTAAACAGTAAATACTTGTATTAATTCCATACCCGCCTTTATTGCCTGTTCATTCATAGGTAATAAATGGTGATGGCGTTCCGGAAGCGTTTTCTTTAACCCCAGTAAAACATTATCGACTTCAATAATCGGCTTTACTTTCAGCAAGCCGCCCAAAATAATCATATTCATAGCTTTNGTGACATTGTGGGCTATGGAATATTCAGTTGCATTGATTTGGTAGATGTTGATATCTTTTCTGGATGGCATTTTACTTAGGCCATTTCCGTCAAAAATCAAAGTGCCACCCGGTTTAACTAGGTTTTCGAACCTGTCCAAAGATGGCTGATTGAGTGTAATAGCCGTATCATAGGTATTAAGTACCGGTGAACTGATTCTCTCATCACTCAATATTACGGTTACATTGGCTGTGCCTCCTCTTTGTTCCGGACCGTAAGACGGTATCCAACTGACTTCTTTTCCTTGCACCAAACCTGAGTACGCCAGGATTTTACCCATAGACAAAACTCCTTGTCCACCAAAACCGGCAATAATAATTTCTTCTGTCATTTTTTCTCTGNTTGTATTGTATCTTTTATATCCCCTAAAGGATATTGTGAAAACATATTCTCGACCATCCATTTGTTAGCGCCATCCGGTGTCAATTTCCATCCCGAATTACAAGTAGAAACCACTTCAACTATGGATGTTCCTCTGTTCAAAGCTGAATATTCAAAAGCTTTTTTAATTGCTCTTCTGCATTTTTTAACCGCTCCGACTGTATGTACAGCCTGACGGGTTACGTAGCAAACACCATCCAGTCCAGCCAGTAATTTAGGCATATCCAATGGATTACCATCTCTTTCGTACATGCGTCCTTTAGGAGAAGTAGTTGACTTCATTCCCAATAGGGTAGTGGGTGCCATCTGACCACCGGTCATGCCATAAATCCCGTTGTTGATGTAGATGATAACGATATTTTCACCACGATTGCAGGCATGTAAAGTTTCGGCACTACCAATAGCTGCTAAATCGCCATCTCCTTGGTAAGTAAATACATAACGATCCGGCAATAATCTTTTGATTGCAGTCGCCAAAGCGGGAGCACGACCATGTGCCGCTTGTTGCCAGTCAATATCCAAGTACTTATAAGCAAAAACTGCACATCCTACCGGAGCAACACCTATGGTTTGCTCTTGAATATCCAGTTCTTCAATGATATCACCCAAAAGTTTATGCACTACACCATGACTGCATCCCGGACAATAGTGCATGGGCAAATCATTTAAGACCGAGTTCTTTTTATAAACTAAATTTGCCGGATTAACTATATCTGTAACTTTCATAATTTCTTTTCAATTTATTGAATCAACTTATCTTTTAAGGCGTTGAATGCTTCATTTGGTGAAGGAACAACACCACCCATNCGACCATAAAACTCAACAGGAACTTTGCCATTAACCGCTAATCGTACGTCTTCTACCATCTGTCCGGCACTTAATTCTACNGAAATAAAACCTTTTACGCGATTTGACAATTCTTTAATTTTTTCAACAGGAAAAGGATAAAGTGTGATGGGACGAAGTAAACCTGCTTTGATACCCTCACTACGAGCGATTTCAACTGCTTTCTGACAAACCCTGGCGGAGATACCGAATGCTACAAACACGTAATCAGCATCCTCACAAGCAATTTCTTCGAACCTTACTTCTTCTTTTTCTAAGATGCGATAACGGGCTTGCAAACGCTTGTTCAAGTTCTCCATATCTTCGCTGAGCAATTCCAAAGAAGTGATGTAATTAGGCTTTTTCCCGTGAGGTTTTCCTAAAGTTGCCCAAGGACATTTTACACGTATTTCATCCTCTGTTAATCGGGATTGATAGGGTGGGAGCACTACCTTTTCCATCATTTGACCAATGATGCCATCAGCCAGCAACATTGTTGGCGTGCGGTATTTAAAAGCCAAATCGAAAGCCAGGACCGTCAAGTCTGCCATTTCCTGAACAGAAGCCGGCGCCAAGGTCGGCATTTTATAATCTCCATGTCCTCCTCCCTTGACTGCTTGAAAATAATCGGCCTGACTGGGCTGTATGGTGCCTAAGCCCGGACCACCACGCATTACGTTCACGATTACACCCGGTAGTTCGGCACCTGCCATATAGGAAATACCCTCTTGCATCAAGCTGACACCGGGACTGGAAGATGATGTCATGGCTTTTTTGCCACAACCGGCAGCACCATAAACCATATTGATGGAAGCAACCTCACTTTCAGCCTGCAACACAACCATGCCGGTNGTATTCCAGGGCTCTAATTCCATCAAGGTTTCCATNACTTCCGATTGAGGGGTAATCGGATAACCAAAATAACCGTCGCACCCNCAACGAATCGCAGCATGAGCAATGGCTTCATTGCCTTTCATCAACATGATTTCCTCAGAATCTTTCTTCATACTCTTACTCTATAAACTGTTATACATGCTTCAGGACATACTTCTGCACAGGCGGAACATCCGGTACAAGCATCAGGATTAACCATATGTGCAAAATTATAACCCTTGGTATTTGCATCTTTCGACAATGTAATTACATCCAAAGGACAAGCAACCACACATAGATCACAGCCCTTACATTTCTGAATATCTACTTTTATTGAACCTACTAATTTTGCCATTTTTATATATTTTCAAAACAGATGTTTTGCACTATTATTCTTTTGAGACGATGATTTCTTAACTATCAACAACTAAAAAACTATCCATTGGATTTTAAAATTTGAAAAATCGGGTACAAAGGAAAGATTTAATTTTGACATACTAAAAATTTTTTTCATCTATTGCATATATTTTTGAAGTCGCAATATTTACAATTATCGTGTAATTGTGTTTGTTTAAAAGGAATCTCCGGGTCAAAAATTTCTTCCACACAGGAAGTTAGTCCGGTAAGGAAATTTTCCTCAACATCGAAATAATTGTCGATGACATTAGGCTCTTTTTCCGGTTTATAAACTATCAGTGGTGAAAAATCTTGATTAAAAATATGTTTTGTATAAATGATTGCCGGCATAATTTGTTTCGATTGAGTCTTCTGTTTATACAAATAACCATAAAGTAATATTTGTAAAACATGAGGTACCTGTTTTTTGGATTCAAGTTCATGGATAAACAAGTCTGACCAATCCTTGAACTCAAGTGAACCACCACCAGTTTTATAATCAATAATTCTGGCAGCCCCATCCTTGGCGTCAACACGATCAATGTACCCCTTCAAATTTACATTACCGTAGCGCGTTTGCAGTCTTGATTTGTATTCCTCCTCTCCACTGATGTAGGTAAAAGGTGTGTGTTTTTTATCGCTCTTCAATACTCCCTTAATGTATTTAAAGATAACTTCTGCAATCAATAAGTCATTACCACGCAACTCTATTATACTGCCGGCAGGTAACTTAAAGGAGAGATATGCAAATGCTTCTGAAATATGGGATTTGATGGTGTCTTCATCCCTGAGTATTGACTCCAACATCTCAGAATGAATGGTCTGATTTACAAAGGGTTGATACAATCGAGCAATGACCCGGTGGAAAATACTCCCAAAAACGTCCGCTTCAAGTTTTTCCGACAATTCGTCCATAGGTTGAATTTTCTCAATATGAGAGAAATAAAATTTCAATGGACACTTTATATAAGTATTGATGCTGCTTGCATTCAATGCTGTGTCACTTTGAGAAGCATCTAAAAATGAGTTGAGCTTTCCTATAATACTTGCATCTTTTTCGATTTGAATGTCATCGTCTGCCCGAATGCTAATATCATAAGTAACTTTTTTTTCAACTATATTTAATTGATAGAGATATTTCAGCTGATGGTAAAAACGACTCACTTCACCGGTGTTACCATCATCAATTCGTGAATCAAAAAGTAAAAATATACGTTTTGCCCTATGGATTAAACGATAAAAATTATAAGATGTAATGGCATCCTGATGTTCGTAAGTTGGTAAGCCAAAGCCTTTTCGAAGATTATAAGGAATAAAGCTATCGGAGAAACTTTTTTTCGGATAAATACCTTCGTTAAAGGAACTGATTATGACGTTCTCAAATTCCAAACCTCGCGTTTCCAGAGCTCCCATGACTTGCAGTCCATCCAATGGCTCACCTACAAAAGGGATTGTGATGCCGGTTGTCAATTGTTTGACCAAGCTGATCAAAGTATCCAACTGCATGCCGATTGCCGGTTCGTACGTTTTCAATATGCCGGACAAGCGATTGACAGTAATGTAATATTGATATAAAAAACCGGATTCTAATTGATAATCCACCGACTTCTCTTTAATTTTTTGCCAGGAACCATAAAGTAATTTAAGAATATTCAGCAAATAATTCAATAAAGTATCATTTCCAACTTCAGGTTGAAAAATAGCTTGTAATAATTCGTGTTGATGCAAAACTTCCGCAGGAACATAAATTAGGTTTTGTTGCCGGATATGCGAGTTGATATTGTTGATAATATCACCACAAACCATGATGATAAACTGATGGTTCAGTACATTAGAGACGGTACGGTGATAAAACTTCACTTCTCCGTCAATTATTTTTTTCCTTTTGTGCAATTCAAAAATATGCTCCATCAATCCCGCTACAGGTGTAAATTGCATGGGATATCCCATAGTAACATTAATCTTGTTGATATGTTCCGGTATAGCATACAACAAAGGCAACAAAAGGTTTTCATCCGGAATAACGACCGCAGTCTCAAGAAATGAATTTTCTTTATTTTCCGGATATAAACTATCAAGGATATGATAGATTTCTTTAGTTTGCCCTACTGAAGAAGGAATCTCAATCAATTCGATCTGCTTGTCGTTAAAAGATTCAATCTGTGGTTTGATTTCATACTTTGATTTAAATTGCCGGGTGTTTTCTTTAAAAAATAAGGATGCCGGATTGTTATTATCCCTCAATTCAGGGGCTTCATAATCCCAGTAAAAATCTGCTTGCTCTTTTTTCTGCAGCTCCGTCATCAATACTTTTTCGCAAGGATTCAGAGCGTTAAATCCAATGAAAACGAATTGTTTATCCTTGAACCAAGATATGTCTTCGTTATTCAACAATTTATCAGTTACCCATTTAGCGATCATGCCTTCATAGCCTAAACCTTCACTTAACAATTCTCTTTTAAACTGTTCATATACAGGAAATAAGACATTCCAGGTGGCAACAAATTGATTGCGTGATTTGTTCCTGCGTGAAGGTTCAAAATCTTTCCAGAATTGTTGAATGGCAAGCACTTGATTTTCAGTAAACACTTCAAAGAATGTATCAATTTCTTTCAACTCACTGATGTTTGTGAAAAGTTGACGAGCGTTAACTCTATGTTTGTCTACTTCGTTAAAATCAGCCAACAACATCTCGCCCCAAAAAGCGAAGGTGTCGAAACTTTCGTTTGATTTGCCGACTGTTTTGTAAATCTTATATAGCTTAAAGAGACTGTTGAGTTTGTCAGCTAACTCTAAGTTTGAAGCCTGTAAAAAACAAGATTCTATGGTGATGATCTCAGGAGAAAATAAAGGCTTTTCTGTGACTTCAGACAAATACTTTTGGAAGAACAAACCTGCACGTCGATTTGGAAAAACAAAGGTAAACGTGTTGAGTTTGTCTTGATGATGTTGATAATATATTGATGCTATGCGATATAGAAATGAATTCATCAGAAAACAACAGATTAAAAATAGCGAACTGCAAATGTAGCAAAAATTATCCTTATCTGCATGCAGAAAAATTCTTAACTTTGCAGCCTGTTTTAGCGAGTAAAAATTATATATGATCGGTACGATAGTCAATACAGTTGCGGTAATAGCAGGGGCAACCATAGGTATTTTGTTTAAAAAGAAAATGTCTGAAAGATTTACCTCAATCTACTTTCAAGCCATTGGATTATTTACCATTGCCATTGGTGTTTCAATGGTTTTTGAATTGAAGCACATATTAATCGTTGTAATAAGTGTAGCTTTGGGTGCTTTGTGCGGAGAGTGGATGAATATAGAGTCTGCAGCAGATAAATTGGGTAATTATCTGAAAGCCAAAATGAAGATAGGAAGTGAAAAATTTACTGAAGGATTGGTGACTTCCTTCCTGTTGTTTTGTATTGGTTCAATGACTATTATAGGTGCCATCCAGGAAGGAACGGGCGTATCTTCTGATTTGTTGTTAACCAAATCTTTGATGGACTTTTTCTCTGCCATCATTTTAGCTTCCGCTTTCGGGATAGGGGTTGCGTTTTCCGCTATACCTTTATTTATCTTTCAAGGAGGAATCACACTATTAGCCATGTGGGCATCTCAAATCTTCACACCTGACATCATTCATGGTTTGACCAATGTAGGTGGAATATTATTGATAGGTTTAGGGGTTAATATTTTGGGAATAAAGCAATTGAGGATTATCAATATGTTGCCGGCCTTGCTGTTTGTTGTGATTTTTATTTGGATTTTTGTTTAGTACTTGAAAAAATCAACCATATACCCCAAATGATAAAGGGAATACTAAGTAATTGTCCCATGTTAAGGAGCATACCTTCTTCAAAACTTTCCTGGTTGTTTTTGATGAATTCAACAAAGAAACGAGAAAGGAAGATACCTATAAGGAATACACCGAATATCAAGCCGGTACGTTTGTGGGCCTCACGTTTCCAATAGAGCCAATAGGTGACGCCAAAGGTAATCAGACAATAAATGGCTTCATAAATTTGGGTAGGATGCATGGGTGATACTTGATTGTCGCGTACAAAGATAAAACCCCAGGGCAGGGTAGTGGGACCTCCATAAATTTCCGAGTTCATCAAATTACCCAAACGAATCATGGCACCACAGACCGCTACACCAATGACCAGTCTGTCAAATACCCAAATCAGGCCTTTTTTAGAGAATTTTTTATCAAATAAGTAGGTTGATATGACAATCCCTATCGCACCGCCATGGCTGGCCAGTCCGCCTTTCCAAATAAACAAAATTTCTTGTGGATGGGCTAAGTAATAAGCCGGATTGTAAAACAAACAATGGCCGAGTCTCGCACCTATAATGGCTCCCAAAACCGTGTATAAAAACAAACTATCTGTCCATTTGTCGGGTAATTTTTCATGCTTGAATATTTTTTGGGTGATGACCAAGGTAAACCAAATGCCCAATGCCCAAAGCAAACCGTACCATCTGACATGAATATTACCTAAACTAAATAGTACCGGATCAACGTCCCAAATGATATAATTCAGCATACTGTTTAATTTTTATATGTGTTTTTATGCCTTGCCGCATTTATCTACCATGACAATGTTTGTATTTTTTACCGCTTCCGCAGAAACAAGGTTCATTACGTCCGGGTTTTTTCTCCGCCTGAATGGGTTCTGTCCTCTGATTTTCGCGTGTATCTTGTTTGGTAGGATCCTGACCGGGGCTGTATTCGTCTTTTTGGGTTCTGTAGCGACTTAAATCCAGGCGTTGAGCAAGACGTGCTTCCCTGACTTGTTCAGGCTCACGCACAGGAATTTGCCCGCGCATAAGTATAGATACCACCTTTCTGTTCATCGATTCGATCATTTCTTTGAACAAACCGAAAGACTCCAATTTATAAATCAAAAGCGGATCTTTTTGTTCATACGAAGCNGTTTGNACNGAATTACGCAATTCATCCAACTGACGTAAATGTTCTTTCCACTCATCATCAATAACATGCAATAAAATTTGNTTCTCGAACGAGCGTACAATTTCTTTGGCTTTCGTAGAGTAAGCAGTCTCNAAATGGGCAGAAATATTATATATGCGCTTTCCATCGGTTATAGGTACCAATATATTTTCGTATTGTTGCCCCTGTTTTTCATATACCTGTTTAATCACAGGATACGCAATATCAGCCAACTTATCCATCTTCCGGTTGAAGGAAGTCAAAGCTTCTTCTGCGACCTTCCCGGATATATCACTAACTCTTCCGGAAATAAACTGTTCCTCTTCAACAGGAGCATTGATCGCGAAATTTCTAAGTAATTCTTCTTCGAAATAGGCATAATCCTGGATGTCTTTNGCATTTTCGACGATGTTGTCAGAGAGATCATAAATCATATTTGTAATTTCTACCCCGATTCTTTCACCCATTAAAGCGTGTCGGCGTTTTGAATAGACCACTTCTCTTTGAGAATTCATCACATCATCATATTCCAACAGTCGTTTTCGAATGCCAAAGTTATTTTCTTCTACTTTTTTCTGGGCGCGTTCGATAGATTTTGAGATCATAGAATGTTCAATCATTTCGCCTTCTTTGAAACCTAATCTGTCCATCACCGATGCTATGCGCTCAGAACCAAATAAACGCATCAAGTCATCTTCCAAGGAAATAAAAAACACCGAAGAACCCGGATCTCCCTGACGACCGGCACGACCTCTCAGCTGACGGTCAACGCGACGGCTTTCGTGACGTTCAGTGCCGACNATAGCCAGTCCGCCCGCTTTTTTTACTTCCGGACTTAATTTNATNTCCGTACCACGACCCGCCATATTGGTCGCAATGGTTACAGTACCACTTTGTCCGGCTTCTGCAACGATATCAGCTTCTCGCTGATGTAATTTAGCATTCAGCACATTATGTTTGATCCTTCTTGCTGTCAACATCCTGCTTAACAACTCGGAAATTTCCACAGAAGTCGTACCTACCAATACCGGGCGTCCGGCCTTAATAAGGTTATCAATCTCTTCAATAACAGCGTTATATTTCTCGCGTTTGGTCCTGTATACGCGGTCCTCCATGTCGTCNCTTGCTATGGGCTTATTGGTAGGAATAACCACTACATCTAATTTGTAGATATCCCAGAACTCACCGGCTTCAGTTTCAGCAGTACCCGTCATACCGGCCAACTTGTTGTACATCCTGAAATAATTTTGCAGGGTGATGGTAGCAAAAGTTTGTGTTGCCGCTTCTATCTTCACGTTTTCTTTAGCTTCAATCGCCTGATGCAAACCGTCTGAATAGCGACGCCCCTCCATGATACGCCCTGTCTGTTCATCTACAATTTTCACCTTGTTGTCCAGCACCACGTATTCAACATCCTTTTCAAAAAGCGTATAAGCTTTTAATAATTGATTTATAGTATGTACACGTTCTGATTTGATGGCATAATTTTGATGAATTTCATCTTTCGCAGCTTGTTTTTCAGTAGGGGAGAGGGAGGTGTTCTTTTCTAATTCGGCGATTTCACTACCCACGTCCGGTAACACAAAGAATTTCGGATCTTCTGAGTTCCCGGTTATTAAATCTATTCCTTTGTCCGTCAAATGAATTCCTCTGTTCTTTTCATCTATCACAAAATACAGAGGGTCAGTGGCAATGTGCATGTTTTTATTTTGCTGTTCCATATAGAACTCTTCAGTTTTCAAGAGTTGGGCTTTGATGCCTGGTTCACTTAAAAACTTGATCAGTGGAGTGTTTTTAGGTAATCCTTTGTAAGAACGAAACAAAGCCAATGCACCTTCTTCTCGTTTCTTTTCATCTTCAGATTTCATCAACTCCTTTGCTTCAGCCAAGTATCTAGTTGCCAGNGTTTTTTGGGCGGTAACTAATTTTTCTACTTTCGGACGTAAATCGTCAAAAAGCTGNTCGTCACCCCGAGGTACGGGACCAGAAATAATTAACGGAGTACGTGCATCATCCACCAAAACTGANTCAACCTCATCCACAATGGCNTAATTATGNTTTCTTTGCACCAAATCCTCCGGATGTATAGCCATATTATCCCGAAGGTAGTCGAAACCAAATTCATTATTGGTACCGAATGTAATATCAGCAAGATAGGCCTGACGACGCTCTTCGGAATTAGGCCTGTGTTTGTCAATGCAGTCCACAGACAAGCCGTGGAACATATACAAAGGACCCATCCATTCAGAGTCACGTTTAGAAAGATAGTCATTCACAGTCACCACATGCACGCCGAGTCCGGTCAAAGCATTTAGAAAGACGGGTAGGGTAGCCACCAGTGTTTTTCCCTCACCGGTAGCCATTTCTGCAATTTTTCCTTTGTGCAAAACCGCACCACCGAAAAGTTGCACATCATAATGTACCATATCCCATTTGATCATGTTTCCTCCGGCAGACCACTCGTTTTTGTAGATGGCAGTATCGTCTTCTATAGATACAAAATCGTGTTTTACAGCCAACTCCCGGTCGAACTGAGTAGCTTTAACCCTAATTTCTTTATTTTCAGTGAATCTGCGAGCCGTATCTTTAATTACGGCAAAGGCATCCGGAAGGATATCTTCCAAAATCTTTTCATTTTTAGAAATTACTTCTTTCTCCAACTTATCAATTTCATTATAAATTTTTTCAAGTTGATGAATTTCCGTTTCTTCCACAGATGCTTTCAGTTCTTCAATACGAGAAATGTCGGCAGCAGTATAATCCCTGACTTTCTTTTTCAGATCTTCGGCAAAAGCTCTTAACTCATCATTGGATAACTGAACGACTGTTTCGTACGCTTTTTTGGTTCTGTTTACANAGGGTTCAATTTCCTTCAAGTCGCGCTGCGCTTTGTTACCAAANATTTTTTTGATGATATCGTTGAATGTCATTTTTTTATTGTTTTTCAGTTTCTATTTTGAAGCACAAAGGTAATATTTTTTGAACGTTTTATACTTATAAATTTTGTTTTTCTTCTTGATTGACAGTATGACCTTGCCCGATAAGCTGAAAAGGAGGTCTCACTCTTAAACTTTTCGTTCAAGCAAAAAAAACGAAGTAGGGTATGGTAAACCATTCATTTTTAATTACTTGATTAGTAAATGTCAGTCATTTTTCTATTATTTTTTTAACAAAAACATGTTAAATTATTGCTTTTATATAAACTTTTTTTACCTTTGTCTTCTTATATATGAATGAAGTTGCTTCATTTGTTATGTATGACTTAAAACAATATTCATGTCCTCTAAAAAAACACATAAAAAAATGAATGGAGATGGTTCTAAAAAAGAAAACTACAGGAATGACGATTCACCAATTCTAATTCCTAAGATCAGTTTTGTTGAAGGTTATATCAAATCTCACAAGGCAATTCGCATTGAGTGTAACTTCAACGGTACAATTTTCACCAATAATCGGGTGATTGTTGATAGTTCGTCACAAATAACGGGTGATATTATTTGCTCGGAATTGCTTTTGGAAGGAACTGTTGTTGGCAACATTTTTTGTGTAGGGCGTGTGTCCATGAATAAAGGTGCCCGCGTTATCGGAAAAATCTATACAGCAACATTTACAAACGAGCAAGATACTAACTTACAATGTGTTATTCAGATTCCCAAACCTGAATCTATTTCNGAAGCNAAAGGAATTCTCGAAAACTTGAATATGGATACCGGTTTATCTGTTGATCCGATTTTGACTCAAATTCGTGATTTATTTTACGAAAGTGCTTATGCACGTAGAACAAATCCGGACAAAGAAATTATCAATAAATTTACCGAGCAGCAAGAAATTACGGAAGTTCCCAAAAAACCGGCAGTCAAAAAGGAAGAACCACAGGCTGCTACCGTTGATGATGTCCAGAAGTAATTATTAAAATATTTACGCTCAAATAGCTAAATCGTCCAAACTCGCAACTTCGTTGCTCAGGCAAGGACGATTT
>JGI24708J26588_10001327_pt1 | contig 19569 bp, 17 predicted proteins | sample BioPla1DNA2_FD_26588 | JGI IMG/M metagenome (IMG submission 26588) | reverse complement strand
TTTATCTACTTGTAAAAATCAAAATGTCATAAAAGCACTTCACTTTAACAATTTAATGTGCAAAATCACCGTAAAAAATCAAGTTATGAATAATTCAGGTGTAACCATAATTGCAAAACCAATTGATAAACTAAAGAAAATTTGTGAGTAAGCTGAAACCCATACGGATCCATTCATAATCATCGACCAATCTGGCGCAAAAAATGCATCTAATCCCGTTAACGCACCTGGTAAAGTGACCGCACGAATGACGATCAAAGTGAAACAAATTAGTAAGAGTGGGATACAAATTCGATTCGCTAATTCAATTCCCTTATTGACCCCTCTAAAAAGAATCATAAAAACAATTATCCAAATGATTATCATTGGGTACAATACACTCGGTACAATTGAACCAAATACACCTGGGTCTGTCCCATTTAAGAAATCTTTAAGAAAAAATGATTCCGGATTATTACCCCAAGCTTGTGAGAAAGAAAAATAAGCATACATACTAGCCCAAGCAACAATAACAGGATAATAAGTTGAAATAACAAATGAAATGGCAATTTGCCACCAGCCAATCCACTCCATCCCACCACTGATTCGTTTTAAAGCCCGTGGAGCCGAACTCCGATACTTATGCCCAATCGTAAATTCCATAATTAACATCGGTATTCCCGCTGTTAATAACGCAAATAAATAAGGGATAAAAAAAGCACCCCCACCATTTTCATACGCTACAGCCGGGAAGCGCCAAATGTTACCCAAACCAATTGCGGACCCCATCGCTGCTAAAAGAAAACCCAAACGCGAACCCCATTGAGATCTATTCTCCATATCTATAAATTCCCCCTTGACACAAAAAAGAATATCCCGACAATTTTCATTTCATGTCGGTTCACAAATAACTACCTAGAGCGAAAATCACGATGCTCAACTTTGCATTTAGATGTTCTTTTTTTAAAATATAATATAAGTGCTCTAAAATATTTGAAAATAAATAATGTTAATTGTCGAAAGATTTATTTTTTTCTGACATTTATCGATTATATCTGTTAGTTGTTCAAGTGTCAAAGGCTATTATGTGAACATTTAGGGAACTTCTACAAAAACTACTCAGCAGACTCTAGCGGAATCGATAACGGAACACCGTCATTTGGATTTGCATTATAATAAAGCGGAACCTCACCACTATATCCACCACTACCAATCGGAATCGATTGATCAATCGTAGCTATCCTTGACCCAAATGGAATAACTGTTCGAATCTCGACATTTATATGAACAACAGGTTCAATGTGAACACTATTAATTTTCATCCCAGTAATTAACGTCTCAACCTTCGTATTGACAAAACCAATCACTTCTAAATTAACCGGAATTTTAGGACCCAAATTAGCCAATAACGGCACACCTAACGCTTGGCCTAACGGAATCTCAATTAAGCTCGCTTGCCGACGAATCTGCTCTATTTCTGCTTGACGTAAATCAAGGGCCAGTAATTCAGTCTCATCCAGAATAGCTCCTCGTTCCAATAACTTTAGAAATTGCTCAACCCGAAGTTGGATATTGCGCTGAATCTGAGTTTCTAACGCCGCATTGACCTGATAGCTGACGACCCGTCCATTTTGATCATATTGAAATGAAATTAATTCACCTAACTCTAAATCCTGATTAATTTGGTTTCCAATTGCTATTCCCATTGCCATATTGGCATACTGTTCATTTCGAGTTTCTGCAATTTCTAATAAAATTGGCTTGACACGATTATTGACATAAACAATACTAAATAATGTAATCAAGAAAAAAATAACTGTTGTTAGCGCAAATAGATCTTTTTTCGTCTCAACAAATCGTCTTTTTGTTCGCCACACAACAATCCCTCCCAACATAGACTATATATATGCTGGAAGGGATAAAATTAAGCATCGATTATACTTTATAGCCAACAACTGTAATGTTCAACTCTTCAGCAAGATCAAGGTCATATGGAGTGACTGTTTCATTATCGTGACTGAACACACGAACAACCGGTCGATTTGATAACTTTTTATTCTGTCTTACAACAATAGCATGTGCACCGTTATTAAGCTCAACGGTCACACCATTCGGATAAATCGTAATGCTATCACGGAACGTACGAACCATATCTTGATCAAATAATGTCCCGCTTCCTCCATATAAAATCTCTAATCCTTCCTGTGGAAGCATGACATCACGATAGACTCGGTCACTCGTGACAGCACCAAATACGTCAGTGATCGCTAAAATCTTTCCATACTTATGTATCTTATCGCCTGTTAAACCCCTTGGGTAACCAGATCCATTTAACCGTTCATGATGCTGATAGGCACAGTGCGCAACAAGAAGTGGGAAATCTGTTTTTCTTAAATACTCAAAACCTAATTCCGGATGCGTTTTAATCGTCTCAAATTCACCCTCTGTCAATTGACTCGTCTTTTTTAAAATAACCTCTGGAATAAACACTTTACCTATATCATGAAGCAAAGCACCTAAGCCAATTTCTCTTATCTCACTCTTAGAATATTTTAATTCATTAGCTAGCGCAATCGAGTAGATCGCCACATCGACAGAATGCTCAAATAAATAGTCATCACTAATAAATATATCTGACATTAGTGTTAGCACTTGTTCATCTGATTGAATCTGGTTAATTAAATGATCAACCACAGACGTCATCTTTTGAGTTGTTTTATCTAATAAAAAGGAATTATTTTTAAAGCCTGTATCTTTAAATGATTTAAAAACAGATTTAACCGTATGAATCGAGTCTGCCTTCACTTGCTCTGAAATCGTCGAGTGAATTAAGATGTCTTCAGACAATTCATCCTTAATGTAAACAAACGTCACACCTAATTCGAGTAATCGATTAATAATCGGACGTGTTAGTTTTACATGACTTTGTACTAAAATCCTACCCTTGTCATTATAGATTGGCTTGGCCAATTCATTTCCTTCTCTTAATCCCCTTGTCGTTACTAATCTCATAATGGTCCCCTAACCTTCGTCTCAATTAATAATTAAGTTAAATTACTAAGTTCATAATTTATATATCGACACAATTCTACAAATTTGAAGATTAGCTTCATTTATTTGAAATCTGTCTCAACGTTCGGCGGAGTAAATCTCTCATAAATTCAGGTAAGTAAAATTCTTTTACTTGGGCGCGTGAAATTTGCGGCGATAAATGTTCAAATGTAAACATATCGGCTGTTGCTAACCGATAAGACTGGTTTAAATCTAATGGCTGTCCGTTAATGATTAACTGATCAATAAACTGCTTATTTTCGTGATCTTCTTTACCCAATCCTGCATAAACTAAAACCCCCATCACTTTCCCTCGAAAACCGTAGCCCTTAACTTGGATTTGTTGATAGGCTTCCGCTAATCCCGCCCGAACAATTTCCAAGAGTTCTTGACCGGTTACACTAACAACACATGGATTAATCGGATGTGGACAAATACGGTGGACATCTCGCTCTGTTACAACCCCTTGTTCAAAACCTTCAAGCAGAATACCCGCATTTAACATCGCAACATCCGCTTTCGTCCAATCTTTCAAAGTCTCTGTTAATTGTTTAATTAGAAACGTTTCTTGATGCCAATCGACCTCAAGCGGTTCTTTTAACTTAACGACTTCTTTACTTAACAGTAGGTCAGACTCTGCTTGTTGTTTTTTTATTAAAGCGACAGTTTCTTGATCGACATGATCATCTGGAATCGGATGAGCAATTGCAGTTTTATTGATTAATTTTCTTTGCTGATGATCCCAAGTTAAACAAACCTCACCAACATAAAAGCCTGACTTGCCAACCCCTGTTAAAATTGCCTCTTCATAAACTTCTTCTGTTTCAAATAAATGATGTGTATGTCCACCAATGATGACATCAATTTCAGGATATTGCTCAGCAATTACTCGATCTGGATCAACACCTAAATGAGATAATAAAATAATCGCATCGGTTTTTCCTTTTAGTTGGGCAAGGTATTGTCGCAACGTTTCGAGAGGGTCATCAATTTGCCAACCTAAAGGTGAATAAAAATCAGCAAACGGTGCGGTTAAGCCAATCACACCAATTTTCACACCAGAGTCTGTCGTTAAAATCTGATAGGGTTGAAGCCACTCCGGATCACTACCATCTTGACACGATAAATTTGCACAGGCAATTTTAAATTCTGCATCGGCATAAAGCCTTGTTAATTCTTCTTTCGTTAGCGTGATCCCTTCGTTATTCCCGAGATTAATCACATCATAATTCGCTTTATTTAAGAGTTCTACATTCCCTTTCCCCTTTAAAGCTTCCGATATAGGATTAACTCGATCGATGTGATCGCCATTATCTAACAAAAAATAGTCTTGGTTATGTTTGTTTCGTTCAGTAATTTTTCGCTGAAGAAAATAGGTAATTTTAGGCCAATTCTCAAAATAACTATGTAAATCACTCGTATAATAGAAAAAGATTTTTTCTTGCATATTTGCATACTCCTGTCCTAATTAACAATTTTTCAGAACATCATTTCCCACCATTATAACACTCAAATGTAAAGCTAGTGTTTGAAATTAATTTAGAAGATTGGGCAAGTTCCACAGTCTTTGTTATAGATAAATACAAATGAAAAGTTAAAAGCTTATATATTTGTCGCAATATTATCTTGTAAGCAACTATTTTATGCGTAAGCTATACATAAAGTTATAACCTAACTGTAATCTGAATATGAATCTCTTGAATGAATACTAGATATATTAAGTGTATACAGAGAAAAGCTTGACAAAAACCATTTAATAACTTTAAATTGTAATTAAGCAAGTTTTATAATATTTGTAATTTACGTTAAAAATAAAGTCTAATTTTAGTAAGAATAACATTTTTTAATTACATATAAATTCAAATTATCAAATCAAAATTAAATTTATTTTTCTGAGGAGATTGAAACCATGGAAGTATGCTACAAATTAAATATGAATGATTTAGTAACATTTCAAAAAGATACGGTCAATACATTACCTTATTTTTTGAAAAGGAAAAGATTATTAGGATTGTTTGTTGCTATTATATATTTAGTTGGTGTAAGTTTTTTAATTAAAAATTATTGGATTTATAAAATGATAGCAGCAGCATTTGTTTATTTGATTTCTAGCCAATATATTTTTAAATATGGCTTGATTATGGAAACTAAAAGATTGGTTCAAAATAATCCTAATTATTTAGATCCTTATTATAAATTGACAATATATGATGATAAGTTCATCAGGGAATTTGATGGTACTGTCCAACAAATTGATTGGAAATCTATAAATTATGTAAATGAGGACGATAAAAGATTTTTTATCTATGTATCTGAAATTAAACGACTTGTTATAAAAAAAGTACCCGATTCTTTAAACCAAGAACAAATATTGGAATATAACAATAAAATTCGGAAGTGCCTTAATGATGCAGGAATTACAATAAAAAAAGTGTAGGTGAATAATAAACCTACACTTTTTATTACTTTCTATGCTAATAATGTTGCAAACAAAGCCCCTAACGCTACTAAACCTCCAGCAATATCCCCAACTAGAATAACAATCGCAGTAATAGCAAGAACTATAACAGAAAATCCTGCTATTATTATAATCGGTTCAAGATCCCCTTCTGGCCCATCATTATAAGGATTTGATTTTATTGTATAAGTAACCGTTACACCGAGATCGGTCGTTCCACCACCTTCTATTGAAATTTCATCATTAAAAATTGAAACTTTAATTTTTAATTCACTAGGTGCCGATGCATCAAATTTTACTTCTAGTATACCATTACCAATAGCAGCAGATAAGTCACTAAGTTGTTTTTCAAACATATTGAGGCCCTGTTTACTTAATTCACCATACGCATCTCCAAGTATTGTTTTTATTGATGCCGTAGGTTCATTATCTTTAACTGAAATTGTAACAGAGTCGTCCCCTGGCAAAGAATAGTTTGTCGATGTCGTTACATCAACTTTAAACATAAAATTATCAAAAACTGTATAGGTCTGATCAAAAGTAAATTCTGTTGTAAATAAGAGTGGCCGACGTTCCATTATTGGGAATGAACTAGCTATTTCAATCCATTCTGAGAATAATACATCATACTCAGGATTTGTTTCTATTGGATTATGTCGAACACTTGATGCCCCAGCATCTCTCCCTGAATAATCATTTTTATCAATCCGAAGTAATCCTTCTCCCCTTCCGATATCTATTTCATAAAACTGGCTGAAAGCCCAATTTGCAGGCATAGAAAAACCTAAATTCCCACTAAAACCAGTTGACATATTGGATACAAAACTATAAACAGTGCCTACATCTGGATCACTTGCACATCTAATACATACATTTCGTGGACCATACACTCCTAATTTATAACTAGGCAGAGCATCATCGTCTTCTAACGCATTAAAAACACGTTTAATTTCACGCATATAAGGTAAAATTAAATCAGTTATTTGATAATTATAGGCATCAAAATCTATCGCAAAGTAAATTGTTGTACCTGAATTGAATCCTAATTCATTAGCAGCATTAATCGCTTTATAAGCATCGTCTCTCCCTTTACCAGGAACAAAGTATTCAGCTTCCGCCTTCCCATCCTGAAAAATTGGAAAAATTCTTATATTATGACTGAGTAAAATAGCTATCTCCTCTCGCGTCATTGCTTTAGATCGAATTCCGGAAACAGTACCAGTTAGGTAACGACCAATAACCTCATAACCGTTATTAACTAAAGTCCTTGCAGTAGTATTATTTATAATTGTTGACGCATCGCAAGCAATAGCTGGTCGACTTGTTAATCCATTACTCGTTAATAATTGTTTTATAGTTGCTACATCTGCTACACCAGTTGCTGGTAAAGTCATAAATTCTTGATAATTCCTCACTGCAGATTCAATAGCAGAAGTGTATCTATCTGAAAATAATGGCGTTTCATATTGCAATCCATTACAGGCTAAAGCTGATTGCAGTACTCTAGTAAAACCTGGTGTTGAGTAGCCAAAACTTAAAGTTGGACAATGTGCAATAGTACTATCTCCAAAGTTTCCATTGGCGATATTTCCTAATCCAGATTCCACTTGTAGTGCATAAATTAATGCTCTATTTGATTGCCTTTCATATACCCCATTTGTGGGAATGTAATCGAAATACTTTCCATATTCTCTATTTAAAAATTGTTGAATTGCTCGAACAACTGGCCTCCCACTTGATGATAATCTATAGCCATCTGTATTAAGAATTGCCTTCATTAATTTACCATCTACAATACCATCTGCAAGTGTAAAACCCACATCTCTTTGAAAATCTATTACTGCATTTTCTGTACTACCAAAAAAGTTTCCTGTAAATCCACCAGGGTTATATCCTTTACACCAAAAACCGCCCTGAAGAATATAATTTAAGTTTGTTGGGTTTTCACCTACTTCTTGTCTGCTTAAATCAGGAAATTTACTCATAGTGGTGGGACCAAAGTTATCAGCTGTAGGATATATATTTAATTCGATTTGTATAGCTCGTGTGAGTCCATATATGGTATTCCAACCAGTAATCCCATCTTCTGTTACCCAGTTATAACCCACCATTCCACCATACGTTTCATTTTCTAAACATCGGATAAAAACCCATTAATTTAATAGATATAATGTACTATTTTGCATTTGCTTTTGTTCTTTCGTTTGCTAAATTATAACATTGTGAATGACCCTTATTTGATTGCAGCGCAAAAAAAATAAGCCCTCGTCACAAATATGACAAGGGCTTTCATTAATTTATTCGATTGGATCGATCAATTTATAGGTTCCAACATGGCACAAAGGAACAAATTAAAGTTTTAGATTAAGGAAAACCTTTTAATATCAATGGTTTCAGAACTTTATCCGATCGAACCTTCCATCTCGAAACTTATCAATCTGTTCATCTCAACGGCATATTCCATTGGGAGTTCTTTTGTAAATGGCTCGATAAAGCCCATCACGATCATTTCTGTTGCTTCAATTTCATTTAGGCCACGGCTCATCAAGTAGAATAATTGTTCTTCTGATACTTTTGAAACCTTCGCTTCGTGCTCAAGTGAAATGTTATCATTTAAGATTTCGTTATATGGAATCGTATCTGATGTTGACTGGTTATCCATAATCATCGTATCACATTCAATGTTCGCGCGTGCACCATCTGCTTTGCGCCCAAAGTGAACGAGTCCCAAGTAAGACACGTTCCCACCACTGTGTGAAATCGATTTTGACACGATCGTTGATGATGTGTTTGGTGCGAGGTGGAACATTTTCGCACCTGCGTGTTGCATTTGGCCTTTACCTGCAAGTGCAATCGATAATGTATTTCCTCTAGCACCTTCACCCATCAGCATGATTGACGGATATTTCATTGTTAACTTAGAACCTAAGTTACCATCAATCCATTCCATCGTTCCATTTGCTTGGACGGTTGCACGTTTTGTAACTAAGTTATAGACGTTATTTGCCCAGTTTTGAATCGTTGTATAGCGGCAATAAGCGTCTTTCTTAACGATAATTTCAACGACAGCACTATGCAGTGAACTTGATGAGAAAGTTGGCGCAGTACAGCCTTCAACATAATGTACTGAAGCCTCTTCATCAACAATAATTAAAGTCCGTTCAAATTGACCCATGTTTTCTGAGTTAATTCGGAAATATGCTTGTAGTGGTGTATCAGATTTAACACCTTTTGGTACATAAATAAATGAACCTCCAGACCATACAGCAGAGTTTAATGCAGAAAACTTATTGTCTGTGTATGGAACAACTGTCCCAAAATACTCTTTAAATAATTCCTCGTGCTCTTGAAGTGCAGAATCTGTATCTTGGAATATAATCCCCAACTCAGCAAGATCTTTTTTAAGACTTTGGTAAACAACTTCTGACTCATACTGTGCAGATACACCTGCTAGATATTTTTGTTCTGCTTCAGGAATACCTAAGCGGTCAAAAGTTCGTTTAATCTCTTCTGGTACTTCATCCCATGAACGCTCTGACTTTTCTGTTGGTTTAACGTAATAAGTTAAATCATCAAAATCAAGTTCAGATAGGTCACCACCCCACTGTGGCATTGGTCTTTTATAAAAATGCTCTAATGCTTTCAAGCGGTATTCAAGCATCCATTCCGGTTCATTTTTCATTTCAGAAATCTGTCTAACGATTTGTTCGTCTAACCCTTTATCGGTACGAAAAATTGAGACATCTTTATCATGAAACCCGTATTTATATTCACTAAACTCAGGTACATTTTTTACCATGATTAGCCCTCCTTATTTTTTTAAGACACGGAAAATTATTCGCCTTGATTTGTAGCCTTTTCCATTGCCTTCCACGCTAAAGTTGCGCACTTAATTCGTGCTGGGAATTTCGAAACCCCTTGAAGTGCTTCAGCATCACCCATATCTTCATCAGATAGCTCATCGATCTCACCAAGCATTAATTTAGAAAATGTTTCAGACATCGCTAGTGCATTCTCAAGTTTTTGACCCTTAATTGCTTCCGTCATCATTGAGGCTGAAGCTAAACTGATTGAACACCCCTCCCCCTCAAACTTGACGTCTTTAATTAGATCGTCTTCAATCATTAAGTGAACTTCAATTCGATCACCACAAGTGGGGTTATTCATTTCTAATGTTAATGCGTTTTCTGGTAATGCCCCATGGTTTCGAGGGTTTTTATAATGATCCATTATAACCTGTCGATACAAGCTATCTAAGTTGTTAAAAGACATTGGTGAAAAACTCCTTTGTTTTCTTTAATCCAGCAATAAAACGATCGACATCATGCTTTGTGTTATATAAATAAAAGCTAGCGCGTGCTGTTGCTGTAACGTCAAGCCATTTCATTAATGGTTGCGCACAATGATGACCAGCACGAACCGCAATTCCTTCTGTATCTAAAACGGTTGCTGTATCATGCGGATGAACATCGGTTAAATTGAAGGTAATTAGTCCGGCACGTTCTGTTGGACCGTATACTTCGATTCCTTCAATTGTTTTAATTTGTTCAAGTCCATAATCCACAAGCTCTTTTTCATGTAAGGCAATTTGGTCAAGACCGATGTCTTCTAAATAATCAATCGCAGCTTTAAGACCAACTGCTCCAGCGATAATCGGGGTTCCCCCTTCAAATTTCCACGGGAGCTCTTTCCAGGTTGAATCATAGAGATCAACGAAATCAATCATTTCTCCACCAAATTCAACAGGTTCCATCGCTTCTAATAACGACTTTTTACCATATAAAACACCAATTCCAGTTGGTGCACACATTTTGTGACCTGAAAAAGCATAAAAATCGCAATCTAAGTCTTGAACGTCGACTTTGAGATGCGGTACGCCTTGCGCTCCGTCAACTAACAGGACAGCACCATGTTTATGGGCAATTTCTGCAATCTCCTTAATCGGATTGATCGTGCCTAACACGTTAGACACATGCGTTATTGCAACAATCTTCGTCTTTGATGTGATTGTTGTTTCAACTTCAGCTAATGAAATCGTTCCATCTGCTTCCATTGGGATATACTTTAAAGTTGCACCTGTTCGTTTGCTTAGTTGCTGCCAAGGAATAATATTACTATGATGTTCCATTTGGGTAATCACAATCTCATCGTCAGGAGTCAAGTTTTGATTACCATAACTCATAGCCACGATATTAATTGCCGTTGTTGTCCCTCTGGTGAAAATAATCTCTTCACGATGTTTAGCATTAATAAACTGCTGAACACGGTCTCTAGCACCTTCGTATTGCTCGGTTGCACGTGTACCAATCGTATGCACACCTCTATGAACATTGGCGTTATTTAATCGATAGTACCCATTAACAGCTTCAATCACTTGAATCGGCTTTTGTGCTGTTGCAGCTGAATCTAAATAAACTAATGGATGTCCATGGATTTCTTGATCTAATAACGGAAAATCGGCACGAATTGTCTGAATATCCATTCTAATAAACTTTCCCTTCAATAACATCGGTTAATTGCTTACGAACAGCCTCGATTGGAATACTCGATACAACAGGAGCCAAGAAACCATGGATAATCAAACGTTCTGCTTCTTTTTGGGAGATCCCACGACTCATTAAATAGTAAAGATGGAGTGGGTCAACCCGACCAACTGAGGCCGCGTGTCCTGCCGTTACATCATCTTCATCAATTAATAAAATTGGGTTTGCATCACCACGTGCATCTTTGTTTAACATTAAGACACGGGATTCTTGCTCTGCATTTGATTTTGTTGCACCATGTTCAATTTTTCCGATCCCGTGGAAAATGGCAGTGGCACGATCTTTCATGACACCATGTTGTAAAATGAGACCGTCTGACGCTTTACCATAATTAATTGTTTTCGCAGTAAAGTTTTGCGTTTGATCGCCACGACCAACTGAGACAGCTTTTGCGTAGCAGAATGAATTGTCACCAAGTAAATGAGTCACGTTTTCTGACAACGTATTGCCATCATTCATCTGTCCTAATGCCCATTTAATTTCCGAATCACGATCAGCCATCCCACGTCGATTAATATAAGCCGTTGTCCCGTAAGCAAAGTGATCAACAGAACCATATGAAATTGACGCATTAGCTTTAGCAAAAACTTCTGCAACGACGTTTGCAACTGTTTTTGTTTCTTGATGATCAGACAAGTAATTTTCAACATAAGTCACTTGACTATTTTCTTCTGCAACGATAATCACATGGTTAAACAACGCTAAATCCTGATCTTCTTGCCAAAAAATTGCTTGTACAGGTGTATCGATCACAACATTTTTTGGAACATATAAGAAAACTCCACCATTCATTAGTGCCGCATGAACAGCTGTTAATTTGTGTTCGTCTACACTGACCGCTTCAGTCATATAATACTGCTCAACTAATTCTGGATGCTCTTGCATCGCCGTAAAGATATCGGTAAAAATAACCCCTTTGTCTTTTAAGTCAGCTGATAAAGCTTGATAGCTATTAAATTGATTACGTAAAATCACTAAATTCTGTTCGTCTGCTTCCAAATTAACAAACTTTTTAATATGATCTGGGAGATCGACTAGAGCAGAGATTTTTTTAGCCTCTCCTTGATGTGAAAACGTCGAAAAGTCCCAGCGAGTAATTCTTGTTTTATCAGGCTTTGGCATCTCAAGCTTTTCTGCTTGTTTCAATGCGTCAGCTCGAAGTGTCTTCATCCAATCAGGTTCATTATTCTGTTGTGAAAATTTTTCTATATAATCTGTCGTGTAGCCTGCCAACATTTCTACTGACATACAATCTCTCCTCTCCTTTAAGCGTCTTGACCAACTGTTTCATCTTCAATTCCTAATTCCTCTTTAATCCACTCATAGCCTTCAGCCTCTAAACGCTCAACTAATTCTGCGCCACCAGATTTTACGACACGTCCTTGCATCATCACATGAACATAGTCAGGTGTCACATAGTTTAATAGTCGTTGATAGTGAGTAATAATTAAGCAACCGAAAGCTTCACTTCTCAGTTTATTAATTCCTTTAGAAACAATCTTCAATGCATCAATATCAAGTCCTGAATCAATTTCATCTAAAATACCAATTTTAGGTTTGATCAACATTAATTGAAGAATTTCATTTCGTTTCTTCTCTCCACCTGAGAACCCTTCATTTAAATAACGTTGCGCCATATTTGTATCGATATCTAAAAAGTCCATTGTTTGATCCATCTCTTTGATGAACTTCATTAATGGAATTTCATCGCCTTCTTCACGGTGTGCATTGATTGCTGAACGTAAAAACTCAGACGTCGTTACACCACTAATTTCACTTGGATATTGCATCCCTAAAAATAAGCCAGCTTTTGCTCGCTCATCAACTTCCATTTCTAACACATCTTCTCCGTCCATTAGGATTGAGCCTTTTGTTACTTCATAGTTAGGGTGTCCCATAATTGCCGATGCAAGTGTCGATTTTCCAGTTCCGTTAGGTCCCATAATTGCATGGAATTCGCCACCTTTAACCGTTAAGTTTACCCCTTTTAATATTTCTTTACCTTCAATTTCTACATGAAGATCTTTAATCTCTAAAGTTGATCCTGCCATCAGCTATACCTCCAAATAAAATTTTTTATTGAAAGGAACGGCAATTACTACCATTCCTAGTTTATTCTCATTACAATCTTATACTATTTAAAATCTAATATCAAGATTAACAACTGAGACTAAACCTCTTTCCACACCGAATCGTATAGAAAGTTTTTGTGTCACTATCTTAACATAATCTCGTACTAAAGGCGAAGTGAATTGCGCAAAAATTGCGAAAACATTTTCGCGAACTAAAAAGCCCCTTCAATAAGCTAAAGGGGCTTTGATAATTTGTTCTGTTATTCTCAATCACATAAGTTAATTGAGCACGCCTAGATTTAGTTACTATCACCTGTAGGGATAATTTCTCCACTATATTGATCATTAATAAAGTCAGCTACATCACTAGATTGTAAAATTTCAACAAGTTTTTTCAAGTTTTCATTATCTTTATCTTCTGCACGGGCAACGACGATATTAACATACTGAGAATCATCACCTTCAAAAAATAACGCATCTTTAGCTGGAGATAGATCTGCTTCAATTGCATAGTTGGCATTAATCGCAATTAATTTGTCAGTTTCATTCTCGTATGCTTCAACTAAAAATTCTGGATTCACATCAGGTGAAAATACTAAATCGTATGGATTATCAACAATATCAGCGATAGTCGCAGTTGTTTTCTCAGCATCTTCAGCTAGGGTAATAAAACCATTTGCTTCAAACAATGATAAAATTCGGCCATGATCTGGTTCACTTCGACTAATAATTACTTCAGTTCCTGGCACAATCTCATCAATACTTGAGATTTCTTTTGAATAAACGCCAATTGGTTCGATATGGATCCCACCTAGATCAACCAGATCATAGCCTTTTTCATTAATTTCTTTCGTTAAATAGGGTCCGTGTTGGAAGAAGTTCGCATCCAATTCACCACGTGATAGGTCTTCGTTCGGTAAAGCATAATCTGTATATGTTTCAATCACAAGCTCAATACCTTCTTCTGCTAAAAGATCGGTTACCTCTTCAAGAATCTCACCGTGTGGCACACTTGTTGCCCCAACTTTGATCACATTACTCTCACTCTCAGCATCTGAANCTGAATCCCCACCACATGCAACTAAAAATAGACTTGCGACGATAAAAATAATTGCTAATAATCTTTTTCTCATTGTTATCTCCCCTTATTGTTTTTTTATATTAACGTTTGTCAATTTTGTTGGTAATCAGATCACCAATTAATTGAAAAACGAAAACGATAATAATAATTAACACTGTACAAACAAAGACGATATCAAAATCACGTCTCGTAAAGCCATAATAATAAGCATAGTCACCTAAGCCACCTGCACCAATCATCCCAGCAACTGCGGTATAGCCAATTAAGGCAATCGTCGTTACTGTGATGCCTGACACGAGGGCAGGCATTGCTTCCTTCAAGAGTACTTTAAAAATAATTGTTGATACTTTTGCCCCCATCGACTCAGCTGCTTCAATCACACCCTTATCAACTTCCCTCAATGCGATCTCAACTAAGCGAGCATAAAAAGGAGCTGCTCCAATGATAAGTGCTGGTAAGGCTGCGTTTGATCCTCTAAATGTTCCAAATAAAAATGTTGTAAATGGCAATAGTAAAATAATTAAAATTGCAAATGGGATTGCTCTAAAAATATTGACAATTGCAGCAACAATAAAATGAAGCTGTTTATTTTCCCATAGTCCATCTGGTGATGTCAAATAAAGGANAAGCCCCAAAATTAACCCAAGAATTAATGTCCCAATCATAGCAATGATCGTCATATATAGTGTTTCACCACTTGCTACAACTAAATCAAGCCAATCAACATTTGGAAATAACTCAGCCATGCTTGATCACCTCCACTTTCACGGTGGTCGATTGAATATAAGTAATTGCTTCATCAACGAGCTGATCATCACCTGTGATATGAACGTATAATGAACCATACGGACCTGCTTGCGTTTGCTTAATGTTGCCTTGCAAAATGTTCAATTCGATCGCAAACTTTTTGGCAACCTGGCTAATCAATGATTGATTCGTCGATTCACCAATAAACTGCAGTTTTAATAGTTTACCAGTCGACACGGATTGCAGTAACGTCTCATCAGTCACTTCTTCATCAGGTTTACCCATCACCTGTTCAACAAATCTTTTCGTTACTTGATGGCTTGGGTTTGAAAATAAATCTAACACTGCACCTTGTTCAACAATCCGACCATTTTCCATTACAGCAACATTGTGGCAAATCTTTTGGATCACATGCATCTCATGCGTAATCAGAATAATTGTTAGACCTAGTTTTTTATTAATATCAACGAGCAGTGATAAGATCGAATCAGTCGTTTCCGGATCTAAGGCAGATGTCGCCTCATCACACAGTAGTAGCTTAGGTCGATTCGCTAATGCACGAGCGATTCCTACACGCTGCTTTTGTCCACCGCTTAATTGTGACGGATAAGCAGCTTCTTTTCCAGTTAGCCCAACGAGATCAATCAATTGTTTGACACGCTCATTTCGTTCCGCTTTTTCAACACCAGCAATCTCTAGTGGAAATGCAATATTCTCACTGACGGTTCTCGACCACAATAAATTAAAATGTTGAAAAATCATTCCGATATCTTGTCGTTTTATTCTTAAATCCTTTTTGTTTAACGTTGTCATTTCTTCACCACCAACAGTAATCGATCCACTAGTTGGTTCTTCTAGACGATTAATTAAACGGACAAATGTGCTTTTTCCTGCCCCACTATAGCCAATCACACCGAAAATCTCACCAGCTTTGATCGTTAGATTGATTTGATCAACGGCATCAATCTGTTCCATCCCCAATTTAAATCGCTTTGACAGTTGGCTTATTTTAATCATTTGACTCCCCCGCTCTATAAAAAATCCTAACAAAAAACGTCTTTCTGTTTTTGAAAGAACAGAAAGACGTTTATCTCTATAATAGTCTTCTTGCTCTCTCATCTACCAAAGTTTTCACTTTGCAGGAATTGGCACCATTTTAAACTTTAACAGTTTAACGGTTGCCGGGTTTCATCGGGCCAGTCCCTCCACCACTCTTAATAAGAGTATCTCGGATTTAATTATCTGTAATCATAGCACTAGATTAGTGCGGTGTCAATTATTTTTTAAAATATATTCACCATGCTATACTATATTTTAATTCTGATCATGAAAAGGTGAAAAAATGAAAGCGCCAAAATTCAGCTTATCCTATCTAGACAAACAAGGAGATTATAGCTTAGAAGATGATTTAGGGAAAGTAATTGTCTTAACATTTTGGACATCATGGTGTCCAGCTTGTGGAGTCGATTTACCACTGAAAGAAAAATTTTATCAAGTAGCAGATCCTGAAAAAATTAAATTTCTTACAATTAATGTTGTCGGTAGAGAACGTGACCCAAGTGATGGAGTTCGTTTTTATCGTGACTTCTTAACTCAACCTTCCTTAGTCGATCGAGGGTTAGAAACGTATCGAGCTTATAATTGCCAGGGGGTACCAACAACCGTGATCATTAATCAAACTGGTGAGATCGTGGAACAATTAACAGATCAAGCGAAACCGATCAAAATTATTGAAGCCATTCGTCCTTTTATTTAATTAAATTAGTTTATCAATCGCTTAATAATTCGATCGGATAAGCTGTATGAGACCACTATATTTAATGGTAAAATAAGCAGTAATGTCAGCACATCTGTCACAATCGACCAAGAGACAATCCCTTTATTGATAATCCGTCTAAAGATAAAAAAGAAAATAAAAAATAGTGCCACTGTTAAAATAAGCTTTAAAATCAAGTGTTTTTTTTCCAACTTAATTACTCCTATCTGAATTGTTAGCTGACTCAGTTATCGATTCAAATTTACATAATATTCAGTGAATCACTAGTGCAACTAACAAATTTTTTCGTAGTTAAGTGATTTGAGACTCCCACAGCTAAAGCAATGGGATTCTTGAGTGACTAAGCGTTCGCAGTCCATTTCTGTTTTGAACAGTCCTCAAGATGAGGGTATCTCATTACCCCTCATAGGGCAGAACATATAGTTCCCTATGCTGATTGACTTTTATCATCAACCACAGGTGCATATCGAATATTCATAGCACCAATTATATCTCTATGTTTCTCGAATCCACATTTACACTTATACTTTCTATCTTGTGCCTTGTTTTTCTCAGAACATTTAGGGCATGTTTGACTTGTGTAGGCAGGATTGACGTATTCAACTTTAATTCCTTCTAACTTAGCTTTGTATTCAATGAATTGAGAGAGTCGATAGAATGACCATGTGTACAAATTCTTTTCGTTTTTACGACTGGTTCTTGTCGTCTGTCTAATATTCGCTAATTGTTCTAAACGAATGACAGAAATGTTATTCTCTTTCGCAAAATCAACAATTGCACGACTCACTTTATGGTCTTGGTCTAGCATCCAACGTTGTTCCTTGTTGTTCAACTTACGGATTGCCGTTAAGTTCTTCTTTTTCCCTAATTTTTTACGAACGGAACGGAATTTCCTTTTCTTGAATTTGTTTTGTCTGCCATTACCAAAAAATCGTACCTTTTCATCGTCGGTTACGGCAACAGCAGGGACTTTTAACCCTAAATCTACACCCATAATTTTCATACCTGTTCTTTGAGAGGTAGGAATAGTGACAGAAATTTGTGCCATCCACTTGCCTGACTTTTTCGTGATACGCAGTGTGCCTAATTTATGTTTAAGCAAATCAAGATTTCTGTGATCTTTATCAACCAATAAAGCACGAATAGGNGTTTTNTTGGTTTTACCGTCAATCATGATCGGCAAGGAGATATGTGNGGAATCAAAAGAGTAGTTTTGATTGTTCCAGATGCACATCGTTTTTTTCAGAACTGGAACTGTTTCAAATTTTGTTTTCTTCGCCTTCTTGAAAACACTTTTCGCATCTTTAATTGCTTGGTTTTTTACTGCACTTGGCAAAGATACATCAATGTTTTTACTTGTTTTCTTGGTGCTTTTCTTTTCTTTTACCATTTCAAAGACAAGGTCATTGATTGTTGAAATGTATATTTTACTCATTTCGGTCAAAGTCAAAGCCTGCACTTTTGTAGGTAGCAATTTTAATTTTTACAGTGATTGTTTGCGACACGATTTCACCCCCTTGTTTTTTGTTGCTCAACATAGCGTTTGATGGTTTGACTCGATACATTTCCAGCGGTAGAAACAAAATAAGAACGTGTCCATAAACTCGACAAGTGTTGTAGGTGAGGAAATTCTTCACGCAACTGTTTAGATGTCACTCCTTTTATTTTTGCCATGATGTTTGCGGGACTGAATGTAGGTAGTGCATTTAGAAATAGGTGTGCATGGTCTCTGTCACATTCCAAGGCGACCACTTTAATTTTTTGCGATTCACATATTTCGTGTACCATTTCTTTAAATCTCTGTTCTACTTTGTCATTAAGAAATATCTTTCTTCTGTATCGAGGGCAAAACACAAAATGATAATTAATCAATGATACGGTTGTGTTTGTTCTTCTGTATTCTTCCATAACCAAATTGTATCAATTAACAACACGAACGGCAACAAATGTATAAAAATATAGATAGTGAAAATTTCGGTCAATTGAGATAGCAGAAAGCTATCCCTTGACCGACCTCACTATCATCTCATGTCTAAAGACGATGGGCTTTCTCGTTCGGAAAATCTGTAAATTGATTAATAAAAGAAGTGATTTGCTATAATTATGTTCGGGTTTTCCAAACAGAAAATCAATTCTGTATTTGCTCTCAAGTTACGTGAAATGCTCTCAAGTTGCGCGATTTGCTCTCAAGTTATGCGAAATGCTCTCAAGTTGCGCGAAATGCTCTCAAGTTATGCGAAATGCTCTCAAGTTGCGCGATTTGCTCTCAAGTTACGCGAAATGCTCTCAAGTTACGTGAAATGCTCTCAAGTTACGCGAAATGCTCTCAAGTTACGTGAAATGCTCTCAAGTTGCGCGATTTGCTCTCAAGTTCATCAAAAAAAACAGTGATAAAAATTTCATCACTGTTTTCCTATCAATTAATCATTTTTCTTTTTTGCTGCTTTTTCACGTTCACTCTTATTTAAAATTTTCTTCCGTAAACGGATCGATTCCGGTGTGACTTCACAGTATTCGTCATCATTTAAATATTGAATTGCTTCTTCTAATGACATCGTCCGTGTTTTTCGGATTGTTGCTGTTTGGTCTTTATTTGCCGAACGAATATTGGTTAAGTGCTTTTCTCTCGTAAGATTAACCGTTAAATCATTTTCACGATTATGCTCACCAACAATCATCCCAGCGTATACTTCTGTACCAGGCTCAACGAAAATTGTACCCCGGTCTTCAAGTTGCATAATCCCATAAGTCGATGTTTTCCCATTTTCTAGAGCTACAAGTACACCTTGACGACGACCACCAATTTGACCTGGAGTAACTGGTGCGTAGCGATCAAATGTATGATTCATAATCCCGTAACC
>JGI24708J26588_10001323_pt1 | contig 19596 bp, 12 predicted proteins | sample BioPla1DNA2_FD_26588 | JGI IMG/M metagenome (IMG submission 26588) | reverse complement strand
TCTAATAATTTATCTGCCTTACATTTCACTGCACATGCTCCAAGGTGAATTATCTTAACATCAGCATCCTTCAATCTTGTGGCTAATGTTGTGATGTTTTCTTTTGATTCTGTAGAGCATATATTGCATGAAAAGAATGCTTGAAGATCTACGTCTGTATCTTGATATCTTTCAAAGTGCTTGTCCTTCTTGTTATATGCTTTAAAACATCCCATGGAGGAACATCTTCCATTAATTTTCTCACATACTCCTATTGCTATTTTAATTTTGATTCAACTCCTTATATAAATATTATTATAAATAAAACAAATGTTAAAATTCTCAAATATATTGATAAAACTTAGGTTCACATGGTTCTATTGTATAGTTCACTTTTAGCTGATTATATATGATTTCTTACAACATTTAGTATCTCTTCTGCTTTTAATTCCTCCAGTTTATGGTAATCTGCTCCCATTTCTTTGGCAATTTCCTCTGCCAATTTAAGTTGTATAAAATCCTGCTCTGTATCTATTACAATTGTTTGAATTCCTTCTATTGAAATCTGTTTTGAAACTTGTAGTGCTTCTTCTAAAGGTTCCTTCCCTCCGATGGATACATTTCCTCTTCCATCTGTTACCAATACTAAAACAGGTATTATATCTTTATTCCTTTTCATTGCATTTTTTAGTATTTCATATCCCTTATACAATCCTAGGGTAAGGGGTGTCTTGCCCCCTGTAGGCAAATCCTTTAATTTTTTATATGCTAAATCAACACTTCTTGTAATATTAAGGATTAGTTCTGCTTCTTCTTTTCTAAAAGCTATCATTCCCACACTGTCTCTCTTCTGATAAGCATCATTTAACAATGACATGATTGCACCTTTTACAGACTCCATTCTTTTTTTAGCTCCCATGGAGCCACTTGCATCTACTACGAAAAGAATAGTGCTCCCCGTTCTTTTCTCTCTTATTTTTTCACGTATATCCTGTTTCTTTATGGACAAAGCAAGTCCTTCCTTATTGCGACTATCTTGATAGGGTGCTGCTGCCCTAAGGGTGGCATCAAAGGCTATATCCTTATATTTTCCTTTAGGAAAAGTATATCTTACATATCTTCCTTGTAATTCACTTGTTTTTACTATACTCCTTCTGCCTGCTCCCTTTCTTCTTTTCCTATCTAATGGTTTTATATCCAAGTCTTTAACCTTAAATAGATTTCCAATATCATCTATCGTTTCATTATCTGAATCTCCTATACTATCTAAATTATCATTCTGCCGATTTTCGTCATTACCATCATCATCTTGATCATTATCCATATCATCTGATATATTTTCTGGAGTATTTTGGTCATTGTTATCTATATTGTTTTCTTCATTATTTGCATCATTATTATCTTCTTTTTCTATATCATCAGACTCTGACATATCAGGAGGATTATCCCTCATTCTATGGGGAAGAGCTAGTTGAGATGCTTCTTTTAAATCATCTATGGTTATATTTTTTCTTCCATATAAGGCTGCTATAGCTTTAGATGCTTCTATCATTACTATTTCCCCTCTATGACCACTACAATTTGCTTTCATAGAAATTTCCGAGGCCACTTTCATCATGGATTCTGATACCACAATTTTAGATATTAGTTCTCTTGCTTTCTTAATTTTATTCCAAATTTTACTATCTTCATATTTCCACTGCTGTATAAATAAAGAAGGATTTTCTTCATATTGAATTCTTCTTTCTATTATGTTAATTCTCTCATATAAATCATCACTTCCCAAAACCTCCACAAAAAGTCCAAATCTATCTAAAAATTGGGGCCTAAGCCCACCTTCTTCTGGGTTCATAGTACCTACTAGTATAAATAGACTCTCATGCATAAAGGTAATTCCTTCTCTTTCTACACGGCTTATGCCAGATTGGGATACTTCCAGTAGAGAATTTACTATTGCTTCACTTAATAGGTTTACTTCATCCACATATAATATATTGCCGTTTGCTTTCATAAGAATACTATTATTTATAGTCCTCTTACCTTCTACCAATGCCTTTTCAATATCTATAGAACCAATAAGCATATCCTCTGTCGCATTTAAGGGAAGCTCTATTACTTCCATATCCTGTATTAAATTCCCTAGCCCTCTTACTAGTGTTGATTTACCAGTTCCTTTCTCACCACTTATGAGGACACCACCTACAGATGGATTCACAACATTTATAAGTAATGCTTTCTTTAATTTATCCTGTCCTACTATGGCTGAAAATGGATATACATCGTTATTTCTCATCTTTTATTCCCCTAATCAACTCTTCTACTTTTGAGAATTCTACTACCCCCTCTTCAAAAGGTCTTCTTCTCATTCTATGGGGTAGTACCAACGAAGCAGCCTCTATCATATGCTTCTTATCTACTTCTAATTTTCCATCAAAGGCTGCAACAGTCTTTGCAGTCTTTATCATGCTTATATCTGCTCTATGACCATCTACTCCCAGCTCGATACTTATCATAGCTGCTGTTTTATACATATCTTCATGGCATCTAATTTTCTTTAATATCTCCATAGCATGGAGTATCTTTTCTCTCAGTTCAATTTGATTTTCTTCCCATTTCAATGCAAAAGCATGGCTATCTTCTTCATATTCAATCCTTCTTTTTATAACTTCTACCCTATTATCTATTTCTTTTTCTCCTACCACATCTACCACCATTCCAAATCTGTCTAAAAGCTGTGGTCTTAAATCTCCTTCTTCCGGATTCATAGTTCCAATTAAAATAAACTTTGCTGGATGAACATATGAAATCCCTTCTCTTTCTATTGTATTCACACCCATTGCAGCAGAATCTAGAAGCACGTCTACTACATGATCATCTAAGAGATTTACCTCATCTACATATAATATATTTCTATTGGCCATGGCTAANATACCTGGTTCAAACCTTTTTTCACCTTTTTTAATAGCGTGTTCTATATCTAATGTACCTACTACTCTGTCCTCTGTTGCACTAACAGGTAAGTCGATAACCTTCATATTCCCCNTTCTTTTTGAAAAATCTTCACCTTTTTTATATCTTTCTAAGCAGTCCCCGCAAAGAGAACTTATATCATCAGGATTACAAGAAAACATACACTCTTCTACTTCCTCTCTTTGAGGCAAAAGCTCTGCAAATGCTCTTACTGCTGTGGATTTTGCTGTTCCTTTTTCTCCCCTAATCAGTACTCCTCCTAGAGATGGATTAATAATATTTAATATCAATGCTTTCTTCATACTTTCCTGTCCTACTATAGCCGTAAATGGATATAATTTCTTTTTATTTATCACATCAATACTCCTTTCATCACTCCATATAATCCTCTGCAATTTCAAAAGACGTCCTTCTTAAAACACAATCTTGATCTGGGATTTCTCCATTATTATTAATGATTGCCCTAGCAGGGCATGCTCCTTGGCAGATATCTTTGTATTTACAAATTCTACATCTTGGTGGAGCAATAGTAGCTATTTGTACATCTTTAATACTATCTTCATTTAAAATATTACCCATATAATATTCTTCATTTCCAATCAGTGAACCGCAAGGATAAATATCTCCATTAGGTAAAACCACTGCTGAGCCTCCATAAGAAGCATGACAATATTCACCACATCTTAATGGTTGTTCTATACGTCTTTTGGCTTCTTCTATCTCCCTGAGGACTATCCTTCTCCCTGATATCCGCTCTATTTCCCTTGTTCTTAAATAAGCTCTTTTCAGTGCATACTTTATTTCTTTCTCTGTTGCTTCTCTAATCTCCAATTTATTCTCTAGAGCTCTTCCCGTAAGTCTTAAAAGATCCAGTCCTACTCCCCCCACATTTCCCAAATAATATGCCATATCTACCAGTTGATCTAAATATTCAATATTCCTATTGGTAACAACACAATTTAAATTTACCATTATCCCTTCATCTTTGAGATGCCTTATACCACTTAAAACCTTTGGAGATTTTCCTCTTAAGTATTGATTTATTTCAATAGTTCCATCAAAGCTAACTCCCATTGATATATTCATATCTCGTATATCCCTCGCGACTTTACTATCAATAAGGGTAGCATTCGTCTGCATTTGGAGTATTGCGGGAATATTATTTAATTTTATATAATCATATATTTCCTTTATTAATTCTAGATTTAATAAGGGCTCTCCACCTGCTAATTGAAGTTTTACGGGTCCTTTATCACATCGATCTATTGCCATCTTAGCTATTTCAAAACTCATGGATTCCTTATTCGTTTTTCCATCTGCATAACAATATTTACAATTTAGATTACAATCTCCTGTAACCCATAGAACTAGAAACTTAATATTCTCAAGTGCCACGACGAATTCCTCCAACTATAAATGCTCTTCTATATTTCCTTCAATATCCATATATAATTTTCTTAACTTCTGTAAACTCTCATCCTTAGCATTCCACATATCCCTTTGATTGGCTTCTAGAAGTCTTTCTACAATACTATGAACGGCCCAAGGATTTACACTTTTTATCCATTCCCTTCTTTCATCATTGAAAATATAGGATTCAGATATTTCTTCATACATCCAATCTTCTACTACATCAGATGTTGCATCCCATCCAAAGGCAATATCTACTACAGCTGCTATCTCCTGTGCCCCTTTATATCCATGTTTCTTAAGCCCTTCAAACCATTTGGGATTTAGTATTCTTGAACGCATTATTCTAGCAGTTTCTTCATCTAAATCCTTCAGCTTTGTTCTTAAAGGATCACTGGTATCTCCACTATAGGATCTTGGTTTTTTTCCCGAATTAGTCCTTACTCCAGCAATAAGACCACCATGATAATTATAATAGTCATCGCTATCCATCATATCTATCTCTGTTGAAGACTCATTCTTTACTGTTACATCAATACTTGCTAGTCTTCTTTGAAATACCCTTTTTACCTTTCGTCCATGGATATTCTTTCCATAGGCATGTCCGCCCCATAGAGCATAGACATCACCTAAATCCTCTAGATTATCCCAATTCTTGCTATTAATAAGAATACTTACCCCCGCTCCATAAGTTCCTGGCGCACAACCAAATATTCTCATAAGAGATTCTTCCTTTGCCTCTTCAAAATTAATTCCTTTATTCATTAAATCTTCAATATCATTTATCACATGTTTTTTTATATAATTATCTTCCAAATCCTCATCAAGAGATGCAACTGTATTTACAGCTTCTTCTACTATCTCTATAAGATTGGGAAATGTATCCCTGAACAAACCGGTTATCCTTAGGGTAACATCGATTCTAGGCCTTTTTAATTCTTCAAGAGGAATTATTTCAAAACCAATGACCTTGTCTGTATTTCCCAACCACTTAGGCTTTACTCCCATTAAATAGAGTATTTCCGATATATCATCTCCATTTGTTTTCATAGTCTCACCAGAATAAACAATTATAGCAATGCTTTCCGGAAGCCTTCCTTCATCTTCCAAGTATCTATTGAGCAAATTATCAGCTAACCTCTTCCCTACTTCATAAGAAGCTCTTGAAGGTATCTTTGTAGGGTCTACTGAATAGAAGTTCCTTCCCGTTGGAAGTATATCTACATTTCCTCTAGTTGGGCAACCAGAGCCTCCTGGTGGCACAAATCTGCCATTGATTCCCTCTATTAGATATTTCATTTCATCAGTGGTACTGTCTAGTTTATTTTTTATTACTTGGGATGCAAATACTAGAACCTCTTTTAATTTAGTAAAGTTCTTTCCCCTATATTGTGGAATACTCTTATATAATACATCTTCTATTTTATTTTCATCATATTCCCTTTTACCAAATTCACTAATAATATCCCTTGATAACTCATCTAATTCATCTAATATCATAATATTTGTCCTACCTTGACTATCTACATCATAAGGGTTGTCCTTTAAATATTCATAATCAAGACCATGCCCATGACAAATACTTTCCATTAAAGAGGGAACTTCATTGTTTTGTATTCTCAAAAGAGCCACTACTAGATTGTCAAATCTATCATCCTTAGGTATCTCTCCAAATATATGAAATCCATCCTTAATTAAAGAACCCTTTAGTTCATCTATCCAGCTATGTAACCTTTCAAGAAATATTTCAAAGTTCTCTTCCATATATTGTCTTTCAAGTTTTAAATCCAAATTTAAGTTGTTCTCCATGGTCACATCAATTATACTTTTCTTTATATATATTAGTTTTCCAGTATCTGCAAGTAATGAATGATAGTACTGCTTGATTAATTCATCTAACTCGCCTATGTAGTCATAGGAACTAGCTTTAACTAAAGAAGGAATCAAATGGTCAATTATGGCACAATAAGATCTTCTCTTTGCCTGCATCCCTTCTCCAGGTATATCGATAATGTATGGATATATATGTGGTATATCATCAATACATATATCTGGATAACATTCCTCCGAAAGAGCAATTTGCTTTCCTGGCAACCACTCTAATGTGCCATGAGTACCTATATGCAGTATTACATCTGCTTCAAATATATTTTTTATCCATTTATAAAAAGCGATATATTGATGAGGCGGAACAATCTCAGTACTATGATATACTTCATCTGCCTTTTCTTCATATCCCCTAGGAGGTTGAAGCCCTATGAATATATTTCCATTTAGAATACCTGGTATAGGCATATTATCATCATATACCATAAATTCCCCAGGCGCTTTCCCCCAATCACTTTCCATCTTCCTCTGAATAGTTTCTGGCAGATTTTCATACCAATCCTCATATCGTTTGCTATTGATAGTATCAATACTCTTCTCAATCACTCTTTTGGAATTAAGCCATCTACTATCATTGCTAACACCATCTATTATTTTGTTTATTATTTCCTCTCCATCTTTGAATCTATATTCTCTATATACTCCAATATTCTCTAATGCCTCAACGATATTATAAACAGTTCTTGGCGTATCCAATCCATAAGCACTGCCTATCATGTCATTTCTAGGAGGCATATTATGAAATATAATTGCTACCTTTTTATCTTTATTTTGCTTTTTTCTTAATCTAGCCCAATTTAATGCTAGTCTTGTAATCTTTTCTATTCTTTCCTTTACAGGTTTGGAAACTTTTCGTTCTCCTAAATCTGTTTTCTCCTTTTCTACACATGAGAAAATACTTGTTATTAGTTGTCCATCAAACTCTGGTTGATATACACCACAATATAGACTTGCATTATCAAGGCCTTTGAATGAGTTTCTCCATCCTCCATATTCTTCATAGGAGATTATCGCTTGAAGCACTGGTACACCAAGTTTTTCAAATATGCTTTTGGTGATGATATCTTCCCCATTCCCTGGATTTCCAAGAACCGTTTGAGAAAAACCCATAGTATTTATAATAGAATCTACAATAGGTTTGTCATCAGAGGTAAGCAAATTATCTATCGTCCAATTAATCCCAAGCTTACCCACATCCTCATCAGGAGCGGAGCTTGTAAATACTGCTAAAGGAAATGCACCATATTTTTCTATAGACTGAACAATATATTTAACCGCTTCAATATCATTTGTATGCATACTATTACTATGAAACAATACTCCAATAACCTCTTTATTTGTGGACTTTGCTTCTTCTAAATATTTTGCCTCATTAAAATTGTCCCTATAATGATATATACCTTCCCAAACCGATAATTTAGGTGGACTATAATCATATTCTTTTTCCCCGAAACTTGATGCTATATACAATAACATATTAGAAAAATTATACTTTTCTTCTTTATTGTAATATGCCATAATCCTTAAGTATTCCTCTTGTTTAAGACCCGTAAACTTAAAAAGCTCTAGATTTTCTTCTTCTAATCCTGAGTTTATAAACATTTTCTTTTTACCTGAAAATTCATCTATAATCTTGTTAAAATTCTTATAGAATCCAATACCTCCATGTAATCCAATAAATATAAAGTCATAGGATTCAACTTTCTTGATGAAATCACCTATTCCTTCTTTGTCCTTATCTATTTCTTTTACTTCCATGATATCAATTAATATTTCATTTGGATAATTATGATCAATAAGCTTCTCAGCCTGTTTTACTATATATCCTCTAGAGTTTTCTAATAAAACCAAGATTCTAAACATTAAATCACCTCAATTGAGTATTCTAGCTATCTTTTAGGGACATTACTTCATTTATCATAGATGATATAGAATCATATTTAATAAAATTCAACCCTAAATCCTCTTTTCTTAAGGACATCACCTTAATTCCTTTTTCCAAAGCATACTGAAGTAATTTATAATTAGCCTTACCTATCCCCTTAAAACTTACTCCTGAATCAATAAGTACTTGAGAAGTGTCTATAAAAAACTTGGCTTCATTAAACTTTTCAGAGCTTATATCTATAAAAGCATCCTCTGCTATAGTCTTATGCCCTAAGGCATTGGATATATTATAATCCATATCATTTTTAAAAAGTATTCCACTATAAAAGCCAATGTCTTTTTTGTGTAAAGCCCTATATATCTTTGTAGCCCTACCTCCACCACCTATTACAAAAACTTTAGCTTTACTAGATCCTTTAGGCAATTCAACATTTCCCATAGTAGTATTGAAATAACCGCTATTTAAATTATAAACCTCTCTTATGGCTTCATCAGTTATTACATCCTCTGGAGTTCCATAATTGTAAATTTTACCATCCTTAATTAACAGAACCTTATCAGCTATTTTAGATACCAATTCTATTTCATGTAATGACATAATAATTGTCTGACTTTTTTCTAGTGATAGGGTCTTTATAATATTCAATAAATCCACCTTATATTTTATATCTAAAAAAGATGTGGGCTCATCCAATACCATAATATCCGCTTCCTGGCATATGGCCCTTGCTATCATAATTCTCTGTTTTTCACCATCACTTAAATATTTAAATTCCTTATTCTTAAGTTCTTCACCATTTACTATTTTTATAGATTCGTTGATAATTTTAATATCATGATTGGTCAATTTCCCAAAGTGATTTGTATGGGGATATCTTCCCGTAGCTACAACATCTTCCGCTGTCATCATCTCAGGTGAGATTCTCTCGGTCAAGACAACGGACATATGCTTAGCTCTCTCCCTATTGCTCAGATGATTTAAATCCTTTTCCATTACGGTGATGGAACCACCAATCAGTTTTACATGGTCTGTAATCGTCTTCAATATGGTTGATTTTCCGCATCCATTGGGTCCCAATAGACAAAGAACTTCCCCTTTATTTAAATCAATATTTACATTGTCCACTACAATTCTTTTTTGATAGCCAACCCTTAAATCCTTTCCCAATAAAAACTTCATATCCTTTTCCTCCTATTTATCATAAGCCAAATTACAATAGGNGCACCTATAAACGATGTAACCGTACTGATACTCAATTCTGTAGGTGAGAATAATGTTCTGGCAAAATAATCTGATATAAGGCAAAAACTAGCACCGGACAGTATGATTGCAGGTACCAGAATCTTTGGATTGGATGTTTTGGCAGTTAATCTAGTTAAATGGGGAACTGCAATCCCCACAAAGGATATAGGCCCTGCAAAGGCTGTAACACAGGCAGAGAGTATACTAGATAATAAAATTAGAACAATCCTAAAGGTTTTAATATCGATGCCCATACTTTTAGCATAGTTCTCACCTAGAAGATAAGCTTCTAAAGGTTTAGATAGTAGAAACACTAAGATTACAGTAGGTATAATAATCACTGCGGATAATTTTATCATGCTCCAACTAATCCCTGAGAAACTACCCATAGACCAGTTAACTAAACTAGCTACCTTATGTTCATTAGCAAATGCAATCATAAAGTCTGTACCTGCGGAGGCAATATATCCAATCATTATTCCAATAACCACTAAAATTGAGATGTTGTCAACTTTTCTTGCAAATAGTAAGACCAATAACATTGAAAGCAAACTGCCAACTGTAGCAGCTAAAAAAATTGTAATTAATGGACTCTTAATAAATCCAATAGTAATATTTGTTAATAAAAACAGACCAACAAATAATCTTGCACCTGATGAAATACCTAATACAAAAGGCCCTACTATAGGGTTCTTGAAAAAAGTTTGAAGCAAAAACCCTGATATAGATAATGCTATCCCAAATAGTATGGCACTTATTATTCTTGGAATTCTGATTTTAAATAATATATTATGTTCCAATTCAGTAAATACTCTTTTTCCTAGAATTCCCTGGATTATATCTTTATAAGACAAATCAATAGAACCAGAAACTACATTTAACATGATTGTATATATTAGAAATAAAATCAATGCTATAAAAACTAATTTAATTCTCAAATTTTTTTTCATATTTCCTCCTAGATAAAACTGTTTAAGATTTTCCTAGATTTCTATTTCGCCAGAAGGTAATGTTGTGTTTCCTCCAATTCACCATGAGGTGTTAAAAATATATCTCTTAACTCTTCTATCATTTCACCGGTCTTATCCGCAGACTGCCAATAGTTTTGTTTTGTAACCCNNACCCTTCCTTCTCTTATGGCTTTGATTCCGTCTAGATGTTCACCTTTTTCCATCAATTGCTCCATATTTCCTACAAAAGCACCCATATTTTCATAGATAAGAATATCTACATTTTCTGCCACTTTATAGAACTCTTCCGCAGATATCTTTAAAGTGCCATCCTTATCTGGATTTAAATCACTAAAAATATAATTCCCACCTGCTATCTCCAACATTTTAACAGAATAATCTCCTTTATTTTTCACCGTATATCCATCATCTGTAATACGTACATAGGCAACTTTAGGTTTCGCCTCTGTGGATTCCTCCGTGTTGTTTTCTATTTCCGTAATCCTTGCCAATTCCTTCTCAAAGAAGGCCTCTGCTTCTGCTTCTTTATCTAGAAGGGCACCCATAAATTTAACCCATTCCAATCGACCTCTCGGATCATTCTCCATATGGATAGTCATCCCTATCCAGTCAATGTCCAATGTATCAAGCATATCAATCATTTTAAGCGTGTTTTCAGATTGGGACCCTGTTAATAGTATTAAGTCAGGATTCGCTGCTTGGATCAACTCATAATCTGGGCTATTATTATCGCCAACAAAACTTATCTCTTCATTCTCCATCTTCTCTATAACATCATCCACATACCATCCATTCAATGGAGTTGTCACGATAGTAGCCTTATCTATAGAATCTAAAGCTCTTAACATAGTCATATTCACTGTACTAAATACACCGAAACTATCAACAGGCAGATGAAGAATATTTACATCCTCTGCCACCTCAGGAACTTCTTTTCCTTCTGGGATTAACAGAGTTTTCATATCGTAGATATCTGTTAGCATCTTGTATCCGCCTTCGTAATACTCAACACTAAAGGAACTTGCATATTTTAAATCCAATTCACCAGTTTTTACAAGACCTTTCCCTTCAGTAACTTGACCTTCATCATTATTACCAACTATCTCTGTAGAACCCTGTGGCTCTTTTTCCCCTTTGCATCCTACCAGCGCTAATGACAATACCAATATTAATATCAAAATTTTTCCTAAATTTATAAATCTTTTCTGCATTTCTTTGGCCNCCCTTATTTTTTATATCTTTTTATTAAAACATATATTTGATATATACTTACTTTTTGATTTTAGATTTATTGTTAAACAAAGAATCTACTATTTCAATTTGTTTCCCCCAAACATCTATATCATCATGATTTAGGACTTCAATTTGTCCCCTTTGTATTTCCCCAACTGAATCCTGTAATAATTCCTCCATATCTCCTTCTATTTTTACATAATTTCTTCTTAGCCTATCCAAAACATCCTTATCTGGACTCCACTTTGATCTTTCATTTAGTTCTAAAAAACGTCTTGATATTTCTTCAGCTGCAAATTTATTATATTTATTAAACCATGACAACATCTCTTCATCATTTATATATACCTCAACTAATTTATCTAGATATGCATCATCTATATTTTCGGAAGTGCATTGCCAATTAAATATATTTTGCATCTTCTTCATAAATTCAGCTGCGCCTAAATATCCTTTTTCTTTTACATTTTCTATCCATAGTTCATTGAGAAGTGTATCATCTATATTTTCTCTGATTTCCTCTTTTAATGTGGATATCTTTATTTCTTCCTTATTTATAGTTGAACCATGGTATTGATTCATATCCTTTCCAGCCAATATCTTTTTCACCATTCTCATGCCACCATGAACAGATGCAGAATACCCAGATGTTACCATATCATATCTATTTGAATGCCTTTTTTCATAAGATAAATCCGAACCATTTACATTCTCTATAAATTCATCCCTTGCAACAATACCACTTAAATCGACACCGTATCCATAGGAGGAAAAGTGAACAAATATCTTTGCTAAATCCGCATCTTCCTTCCAAGCACTAGCCTTTAAGGCTAGATCTACCCCTGCTCCATAGGAACCAGGCTTGTCTCCAAACACCCTAATAGTAGCTCTTCTTTCTACATCTTCTATACCATCTATTTCTTTTAAAATTTCTTTTATCTCTTTGGTATTTTTTTTAATATTATTATCTTCATCGGATTCATTTAAGGATGAAGCCATGATTACTGCATTGTCAATCATCTTAACGATCTCTGGATATGAATCCCTAAGTACTCCAGATATCTTTACCATAACATCTATTCTAGGGCGACCTAACTCCTCCAAGGTTAAGGGTTTTAATCCTGAAACTATCCCATTTTTTTGCCAAACAGGAGAAATCCCCATAAGATATAATATTTGAGATAGTTGTTCACCTTTAGAAGCAGATATATCTGTAGATATCATATTCATAGCCACTTTATTTGGATATTTTCCCTCTTCTTCTTTATATCTTTCAATCAATTTATCAGCAAGGATTTTACCTGCTTCATAGGCCCCCTCTGAAGGTATCTTTTTACAATCCAATAAATAAAAGTTTCTTCCAGTTGGTAAAACTTCCCCAAAATTATCACTTGGCATTCCCGAAAGTCCAGGTTCTATAAATTTACATTCTAAAACCTTCATTAAATTAGCTATTTCCTTTCCTGTCAAAAGCATCTTTTCATAAATATCAAGAACTTCCAATCTTAAACCCTCTAGAATTCCTTTGTCTATGAACTTATATTTAGAAGCTATCTCATCGCAACTTAATATCACACTTTCTATTAATTCTATAATGGTTTTATTATAGGAATACTCATCCTTAAATAAAGTCCTTATTAAAATTATATTGTTGCTATTGGAATCCAAATATTCTTTTATAGTAGGTATAATTTCTTCCTTTTCAGGTACCTTACCAAATATATGCAATTCTTCTCCCTTATTCTTGTTTATTGACTGTATAATACTTGCCTTTAATTCCCTTATTCCTTCATCAAAACTGGATTTCTTTTCAATGATATTTTTAAAAGTTTCTATTTCATGTATCCTATCCTCTAACTTGTTCCTTAATATATCTTTCTGACTACTATCTGATGACCTAAATTCCATATACTCATTTATTAAATTTACTATTTCAAAATATTTAGTATCAGTTTTTAATAAAGATGGTAAATGATCGATTATTACAGCACTGACCCTTCGTTTAGCTAGCATACCTTCGCTTCCTATTCCTGCATTATAGATATATATATGAGGCAAAGTACCTATCACAATATCTGGATAACACTTACTAGAAAGTGCATTTGTTTTTCCAGGTAAAAATTCTAGATTCCCTCCTGTTCCAACATGTATAATAGCATCCATATCAGCTATTTCCTCAATATATCTATAAGTAGCTATATATTGATGTGGTGGTGGACAATTTGGATCATGGAGAATTTTACAAACCTCACCTGTGCATTTTGCACCATAACAACCTCTTTTTGGTTGTACCATAAGATTTATATTTCCAAATTCAACTCCTGTTATGATCATCTTATTGTTATAGACCATGGCTTCTCCTGGTGGCAAACCCCAGGTTTGCTCCATTTCATGCCTTACATTTTTAGCTAATTTTTTGTAGAATTCCATATATCCATTTTCATCTTCCAGAGGCATTTCATATAGGAAGCCCCTAGCATTTACAATATCTTCAACCGAAGTCCAACGAAAATCACTATATGCCTTCTTGTCCATTATTATACTGTGAAGTTCTTTACCATCCTTTGGAATATCCTTAACATTATATCCATTGCCTTTAAGACTCTTAAAAATTTGTATTATAGTTTCAAATACTTCTAGTCCTACCCCCATTCCAATAGTAGACTCTACTCCAGAGCAAGGAGCATTGTGTATCATTATGGTAATCTTTTTATCTTTGTTTTTCTTATATTTTAAATCTATCCATTTCTTGACTCTTCTTGTAAACTTATGGACTCTATCCTCTATAGGCTTCGTTTTCCCTTCCTTAGTTTTACAACCTATAATAATGGGCTCTATCATACCTGCTATCTCTGGATTTATGAAGGTACTCCCTATCTGTGAGGAAAGTCCTTCTACCGTGTTGTCCCAGGTTTCATAATCCATTCCATAAGCGATAAGGGGTTTAAATACAGGAATCCCCATATTCTCAAATTCTCTTACGGCCTGCTGGAATACATTGCTATCATTGCTGTTACTAACAGGCTGAAGCATTTGGAAATAGACTAATCCATCTAAAATTAATTTCTCATTATACGAAAAATAATCTTTTATTATATTAGTAAAACTCTTTATCCTATGATTGTTTTCAGCAGTCGAATAGCTAAATACTGGTATAATCTTAAAGCCTAAATTTTCAAATTCCTTTATTAATTCCTCTTCTACATAAATATTTTGATTAATCCAATTTCCTCTATAGGTTAATATGCCTACCCACCTGTAATCCATTGGATTTTCTCCATTTAGATACCAATCCATATAGGACTCAATTGAATCAAAAACCCTATCAGATCTACTATGAAATATTCCATTGAAAGGAATCAGCTGTGGCTCTTGAATATTATCCTTCCAAAACATCTTTTCTTCAGCGGTAGTATTTATAAAATTATAGGCAATATAAAAGATCATGCTTAAAATATTTTCCTTCCCACCATTTGAATAATATTTGTTGATTTGAAGTGCTTTTTCAGCATCTATATGGAACAAATTATCCTCCAACAAATTCATTCCTAGAGGTATTATTGGAATATTGCTTGCATCTTCCTTTACCTTTTTATGGATTAAATCTAGATGCTTATCCATACTCTTATTTTCAAGGATTAGAACATCTCCTTTATCAATAATATAGTTTATTATTTCATCTATATCATCCATTTGAAATTTGTTAAAATCTAAAAATTCTAGTTCTATAAAATCTATATTTTTTATCGCTCTTAAAAATGGATTCTTTGCAAAATCTGTTCCTAATAACAACATTTTTCTTTTCATAACATCACCTACCTTATCAAAACTATATAAAGTCTATAATCCTTCCAGTTTTCTTATTTCTTATATATAAAATTAATCCATTAAGAAATAATATTCAGTTTCAGTAATCTCTCCTTGTGGTGTTGTTAGAATTGTATATAAATCATTGATCATGTCAGCTACATTATCACCACTTTGATAATAATGAGATTTAAATCCCCATACATTTCCTTCTTTAACAGCTTTAACATCTCCTAAATAATCTGCGTTATCTATTAAATCTGATATGCTTTGAATACTTGGTCCATTTATATTGTTATAGAAGAATATATCTACATCTGCTATTCCTTTGTAAAGTTCTTCTGCGTTCATCTTAGTGTTTCCGTCCATATCTGGATTTAAATCTCTAAATATATATTCTCCGCCTGCAAGTTCGAACATTTTTACTTCATAATCACCTTTATTTCTAACATAATAAACATCTCCTGATAGGAAAGTAGTTGCAAAGGTCTTTACTTCACTTTCTGTACTTGCTAGTTTTCCCTCTACTTCCTCTATCTTCTTAAGCTGTGCATTAAAAAAATCTTCTGCCTCTTTTTCTTTATCAAATAAAGCTCCAGATAATTTTATCCATTCCAATCTGCCCCTAGGGTCTGTTTCTCTTTGGTTTCCATGGCCAATCCATTTTACTCCTAGTTCATCAAATTTTTCAATAGTTTCATTTCCACCATGGCTTGTCCCAGAACTAATCAATATCAAATCTGGATTTGCAGCTTGAATAAGTTCATAGTCTGGTGCACTGTTTTTACCTACATAAGTTATCTTTCCCTCTTCCATCATTTCTTTTATTTCAGGTATATGCCATTTATCTATATCCGTAGTAACTAAAGATAATTTATCCATCAAATCTAAAGGCCTTAATTCTGTTGCAATAGTTGTAGAAAAAGCGCCTATTGTTTCTAAAGGTAATTGTATTATATCCACCCCATCTTTAACCTCCGGTATTTCTTTGCCCTCTGGTACTAGTAAGGTTTTTCTTCCAGTCCAATCCGTTATGGTCTTATATCCGCCCTTATAATAGTCAACAGAAAAAGATTCAGCATATTTCAGGTCCATTGAACTTTCATATACAAGTCCAGTATCTTCATCGATGATTTCATCGTCAGTATCTTCAATCGCAACATCTTCGATTTGATTATCTGTATTTGCCTCTCCAGTTGGAGTGTTATCATTGTCTTGACATCCTACTAAAGCCAATGATAATACTAAAATCATAATTAAAAACTTAATACACTTACTTGAATTACTAAATTTTTTTTTCATTTCTTACTCTCCCTTTTATATTATTTATTTTTTTCTTAACAAAGGATTACCTTTGGTTTAAGACCAATTTACACTGATGCCAAATCGCTTTTTATATTTAACTTAGTTCTCTATAACTTACGGCCACACCATATATGTAAAATACTACTGAGTAAATTAGCAAAGCAAAAATCGCTTTTTTATTAAAATTCCCCTTTATGGTGATATCCCTAAGTGCAGTAGTAGTAAAGCTTAGGGGAAGTATGTTTATAAAATTCTTCATAGCTAGTGGCAGCTTGTTTAATGAAAAAAAAGTTCCACATAAAAAAGACATTGGTGTCATTATAAATGTGCTAAATCTATTCATATCATAATGGCTATTTATAGAAAGTGCTGCACCATAGCCAAATGCAGAAAACAGAAAACTATTTAAAAAGCAAATAATTATAAACTCTAGATTGACAGGTATATATATCCCAAATATAAGGGCAACAAATAAAACTAAAATACTAACATACATACCTCTAAAGGCTCCAGCTAAAATCTGTCCTAAAGCTAATAGCTTCATATTTACAGGTGAAGTTAGATAATATTCAAAGCTTTTTTCATATAATCTTGAAACATTAACTCTGACAGAAACAGCACTAAAACTGGTATTCATCGTAGATAAGGCAATTATTCCAGGAATTACAAAATGCATATATGTGGTTCCTTCTACTTGTACATCAGAACCTAGCCCCCATCCAAAAGCAATGACATATAAAAGAGGGTTTATTATTGCAGCACTAGTTATATTAAATAGTCTTTTCTTAAAGAATAAAAACTCTCTCCATAATATGGTTAGTACTTCCATCTTAAATAACCCTCCTATTGGTAAAATTATAAAATACATCTTCTAAAGTAGTATCTCTAACTATATAAGTATACATTTCTATAGATTTTGTGAAATCAGTAGCCTCTTTCCTAGAATGAAAATATCTATAATTAGTCTTTAACTGATTATCAAAATATTCCACAGTATGTTCTCCTAAATTCTTCTTTAGTGCATAGGGTGTATCGTTTTCAAATATCCTTCCTCTGTCTATAAAACACACTTTATCACATAGATAATCTGCTTCTTCTATATAGTGGGTTGTCAAAAGTACAGTTTTCTCCATGGTTTTTAAAGTTTTTAAAATATCCCAGATCTTTCTTCTTCCGTTAATATCTACACCTACTGTAGGTTCATCTAGAAATATAATCTCAGGTTCATTTATAAGCGCNTTTGCTATCATAAGCTTTCTCTGCATACCACCAGATAATGTTCTTGCTTCCTTATCTTTAGATTCCTGTAAATCCATAAAATTTAATAATTCATCTATTTTTATTACATAATCCTTTTTCTTCATTTTAAATAATTTTGCTGCAAATACTAGATTTTCATATACTGTTAATTCCTTGTCTAGATTTGTATGCTGCGGTACTACGCCTAGTTTTTTCTTTATATTATTGTTATCTCTATTTACCTTATCTCCTTCAATATAAACCTCTCCCTGAGTAGCTTTGCTTAGTCCAATCAGGATATTTATCAAAGTAGTTTTACCAGCACCGTTTGGACCCAATAGACCTATGAAGCTTCCTTTTTTTACATTTAAATCAATTCCATCAACTGCCTTAAATTCACCAAACCTTTTATGTACATCTATAATCTCTATCACTTTTTCACCTGTTTTCTTTCCATTAATGTATTTTAGTAAAAAAACCACACTAATTTAGTATGGTCTTCGAAGGATTCATATTTATGTCTTAAAAAATAATTAAAACTATTGATGCAATAAATTTTCCCACCGAAAACCATGCTAAGCAAAATTAGGTATCCTGACTTACACTTCATTCTTATCCTGCCTTCCCAGATATAGTCCAGTGGCCTAGTAGGAGTTGTCCGTGTTTACAGTAGCGGGGGCTGTATCGGCATCTCACCGATTTCCCTAATGTTTTTTAAAGATATGCTTATATAATTTTTATTTAATTGTTTGTAATCTATTATAATAGATTAATAATACTGTCTTCACCTATTTCTTATTATCTCCTCTATTTCACCTAAATCATTGATGCCCTCTTCTTCGTCTTCTCTTCCAATGATTATTGGTTTTATATCTAGCTCTACACAGGCTTGGATTTTCTCTCTTGTTCCTCCTGCGTCTCCGCTATCTTTCATTACACAATAATCTGGATTATAAGTTGCCAGCATTGCTTTGTTAAATTCCTTGGAAAATGGTCCAAGGATTGCCACGATATCTCTCATATGGACATCACTTTTCTTACAAAGCTCTATACTTTCAAGGGCAGGCAGTACTCTATAGATAAATCTATTATCTCCTCTTATCTTCTCAAAATCTTTTATATTCTTTGAGCCTGTTGTAAAAAATACTGTCCCTTCAATATTAGATAGAAAATCATATGCCTCTTCATAGGAATTCAAATATATATGATCTCCGCCATGTACTGCTCTTCTACGGGCATATCTTTTGTATTCTATACCGAGCTCTTCGCTTACAAATCTTGCATTTTCTGAAACTACTTTTGCATAGGGATGGGATAGATCTACTATCATATCTATTTTGTTATCCTTTGCAAAAGCTACCATTTCTTCTCTGCTTAGTCTTCCTATAAATAGATTGTCTGTGTCGAAGAATTCCTTTCCATCTTCAGTTGCTATTGTTAAGATATAATTATTAAAATCTCCTAATCTTTCAATTAATTTCCTTGCCTCTGAAGTCCCACCTATAATCCATATCATTTTATATTGTATCCTCTCGGTGTTATTATTTTATGATCTCTAATAAATGTATTGGAATTTCCAACGATTAGGACACTGAGCATATCTACTGATTCATAATCAATACCATCTAGGGTTGTTATGGTTATACTTGTATCTGGTCTTCCTGA
>JGI24708J26588_10001320_pt1 | contig 19609 bp, 18 predicted proteins | sample BioPla1DNA2_FD_26588 | JGI IMG/M metagenome (IMG submission 26588) | reverse complement strand
TTGGAGCCCTCAACCGGGATTGAACCGGTGACCTCATCCTTACCATGGATGCACTCTACCAACTGAGCTATGAGGGCACTATTTGAAACACAGATAATTATAACATTATTTTTTTAATAAGTCCAGCTTAATTTTCTTCATTTCCTTCAATTTTCTTGAATAATAACTTTACGTTTAGCAAATAAATATATGGATATATATCTATTAATAAACAAACTAAGGAGCTGATTTTATGAAAATACTGATTGTATTTTACTCTGCTTATGGACATGTATACAAAATGGCAGAAGCTGTCGCAGAAGGAGCACGGGAAGTTGAAGGAGCAGAAGTTATCCTAAGAAGAGTACCTGAAACCCTCCCTGAAGATTTACTAAAACAAATTGGAGCTTTTGATGCTGCAAAAGCTTTTGAGCATATACCTATCTGTACTATTGATGAATTAGCCAGTGCCGATGCAATTATATTTGGAACTCCTACCCGATTTGGAAACATGGCTGGACAAATGAGACAATTTCTAGACGGCACAGGCGGCTTATGGGCAAACGGTGCACTCATTGGAAAAGTAGGCAGCGTTTTTACAAGTACTGCAACACAGCATGGGGGTCAGGAGTCAACAATATTAAGTTTCCACACCACATTGCTTCACCACGGAATGATTATTGCAGGTCTTCCCTATAGCTTTGCTGAACAAAATACACTAGAGGAAATCATAGGTGGCTCCCCTTATGGTGCTGCAACTATTGCAGGAAATGACGGAAGCAGAATGCCATCTGAAAAGGAACTGGCTGGTGCTAGATTCCAAGGAAAATATGTAGCTGAAATTGCAGCTAAATTAGCAAAATAACAAATAGACAAAATAGTAAACCTGCAAAATAACAAACCAACAATATAGCAAATCAACAAAAATAACCTTAAAATAAAAAATGCCCTTAATTTTACAAAGGGCATTTTTTATTTAACTTTTCACTGGAAATTCATCAATTATTTCAAGTAAATATCTCCTTAAAATAGAGGCATCTAAAGTATTTATACTGCCGTCACCATTTAAATCTGCAACCTGCTCACCATATGGGTTAGGAAAGCTATTTATAACCTCTAATATATATCTTGAAATTAAAACATAGTCATTTGAATTAATAAACCCATCACCATTAAGATCTCCATATGCTAAAACAGATTCTGCAGTTTTAGAAAGCTTTATTTCCTCTATTCTCAAAACTTTAGCAGTTCCCGTCCCCTCAAATCTCAAATAATTTACATTCTTTAGATCCGCACCAAAATCTGTAAGAGGTATCTTAATTTCTTTATATTCTGTAGTCAGACTTCCATACTTTGATAGCAGGACACTGTGATTAGAACCATCATTTAAAATAATCCTTACAGAATTTTCTTCTCCGCCAGAGCCTCCTTTTATATTTAAAACAAGATGGCTATAAGAAGAAATATCCCTATTTATATATGTGTCAAATGATTCAGGATTATTTCCTCCATTGTAGAAAAAATACAAATTAGTATTAGCCTCTAAATTGTAAAGTCCTCCATTTCTAATAATCTTTTCTCCTAAATCGTTTTTACCTAAATCCCACTGGTCAGAACTGTTAAAATCATCTATAATTAAGTTCTCAATTACAGGCAGATCAGGTGTTGAACTTGGTGTAGGCACCACTGGCGTCGGAGTTATCTCTCCTGTGTCTTTCCCTGTTGATGTAGCCATAGACCTTGGAGGTACATTCATAGTTTTGCCATCTGAAAAAGATACTGTTATTGGGAAATTGCCATAGTTGTAAGCCACATATGTTCTGTTTCCATCTTTATTAAACACAGCATAAATTGGGTGATTGGAAGTTACATTTCTGTCCACATGACCAATAGCATTAAAATTATGTATCCAGTGGTAGGTATGTGCTTTTGTATTTCCAGCCTCCAACCAGTTTGAGCTGTCGTCAATACCTACTTCCATCTGGTTTATTGCATCAACTGGATTTGACATTGCACGATACATCCAGATTAAATCATCCCACAAAAGCCAATTAGTAGATTTCCGCCGGTTTAGAAGGTCCTTGTAGTTTCTCTCCACATATTCAGGATAGTGACCAAGGTAGAGAGAACCTGCATGGAATGGAAGCCAGTTAATACCATGNATTTCTTCTGGATTTGGCGACCACCATGTACCATTAACCAATTTACCGCCCCATACCATAGCAATTTGTTCATGGNGATAGTCTTTATGAAAATTACTTTNGTGTACATCAAACCAATACTCATTAATTGCATGCATTTCAGTTGTATATAAATATATTCCCCTGTCCCGTATTTCTGTATTTCCTGTAGCTTCCCCCCACAATATCATAGCTGTCCAGGCATTCATTGCCTCTGATGAAGACTCCTGATTGTTTCCGTCTCCAAAGTTTGCATTTCCTGAAGCCCAAGAGTGTCCTGCATAGGGATCAAAATTTCTAAGATAGGGAAATAAAGAATCATTCCTGCCACCTGCAAAATCCCGTATTAATAAGTTAATCATGCCTCCCCAGTTGGACTGGGATGCCCACTCTGGCTCAACTCTGGCTATCTCTGCTGCCGCCTTTACATAGTAACCATAGTGAAAGTGATGGTCATTAATTAAAGGACCACTTCCATGACTGTCCTGATATCCAATTATTGTTCCCCAGATGTCATTATAATAAAAAACTGTAGAATTCTTAAGCTTCCCCTGGCTATCTCTTGCAGAAAGCCAAGTTTCAAGACCTCCCTTTATTCTATCATGAAATATTTTTGCAGCACGGGTATTTCCCATTTGCTCAGCAATTGGAGCTAGCACTGCAGCCTTGCCTAATTCTTTGCCCACATTGTAGGTATCAACTGCAAGATTTGGATTTTTTCCTGCTTCATCTTCTATATATCCATTTAAACGCTCCCTGTCATATGTACCCATATCTGGAAGTGTTGGCAAAACCCCTGTGTATTTCATTTTGGTTTTAAAACTGTTTCCTTCCCCAACTTTCATTTTACCCTTTACCGTTTGATATGAATAATTTAGCAAATTATCGTCTGTATGCCTCCATTGGTGAGGGTACAGTGCAAAAAGAGTTCCCTTTTCCCATCCCTCTTTTGCCTCTGTCTTATATGTAAAAGTTGTGACAACTTCACTATTATCCCTGTTATATACAAACTCAGCTTTTGTATCTATTACATGGGAATAGGCATACTGGGTAAACTTTGCTAAAGTCCCTTGACTGTTATCTGGAAGTAATGCTACTGAAAAATAATTTTTACCACCTAAATTGTTTATAAGTACATTACTTCCTATGCCAGTCCAAGTAGAACCCTCAGGTCCAAACAACCCATAATGCCTTCCATTTATGGTAATACCTAAAACTTTTGAATTTGCATTACCTGACCAGATATGAGGTACTTCTCCAAATATCAATTTTGGATTTCCACTTGTATAGGTAAAATAAATATATGGAGAACCTGAACCATATGAAACTTTCATTTTATGAATACCACTTGAAAATAAATTGGTGACAAACCAGTCACTATAGCCATCTACCTTTGTATCAGGAAATATCTGAACTGCCGAATGACCTATTGTAAAATCCTCTAAAGTGTCTTCTGGCAAGTTCATCCACCCACAAATAGCATCTTTGTTTGCAAATATTAAAGGTCCAGGATAATATACCTGTATCCCTTCTTTTTTATTTATAACAGCAAGGGGATGAGGATATTGCCTCTCTGAATACTGCAAAAATGCTGTAGAACTCCACCAATCATTTGTTGACATAGGACCTTTTAAATTATCTGTTTTATATATTAGGGACTGGGCATTTTCTGCACCAGGGGGCAACACAGTAGAATAGCTTCCCTTCCCCACTTTTACTTCTCCTTCAAATGACCATATATTATTTTGTGAAAACATAAAAGTAGTGCACAATACTGCTAAAATACAAATTATTATATTAGCTTTTTTAAACAAAAAAACTCCTCCCTTATATACTCCAAAATATATATACTCTAAAATACTTTATTTTCTATACTTTTAAAAATACATACCCTCCATAAAATTATATCATATACCAATAATACCTACAATTAAATTGGAACCTTTTTCAATAAAATAAATACATAATTCTACTTGTACTTAAATGCAGAAAAGTGCTATAATTTTAAATGTTAAAAATAGCTTGCAAAGGATTTGTTTATATTGAGAGTACTAAAGGGAAAGACAATTGTTGAGGCTTTTGATTTTGACAAAATAATTGAAGAATCTGAAATGGTGGTTGTGGATATTGGGACAGGCAATGGCAGGTTTGTATATAAAAATGCTAAAAAAAACCCCACCAGTTTTTATATAGGAATTGACCCTGTCTCTGAAAATATGGTGGAATACGCCTCAAAATCCATAAAGAAACCATCTAAAGGGGGTATCACCAATGCACTTTATGTTGTTGCAGCTGCAGAGGAACTGCCCCAGGAGTTATACCACAAAGCTGACAAAATATATGTAAATCTTCCGTGGGGAAGTTTGTTGGAGGGAGTGGTAAAAGGAAATCCCATTATTTTAAACAATATAGTTAGCATTGCCAAACCTCCTAAAGCACATTTAGAAATGTGGTTTACATATAATGACCTTCATGAGGCAGGTGAAATCAGTCGCAGGGAATTGCCCTTCCTCTCAGTTGAATACATAAAAAATACCCTTTCTCCAATATATCAGTCCTGTGGAATTGACATTTTTGAAATTGACATTGTGGATAATGACGATTTGAAAAAATTTGATACTCAATGGTCAAAAAGGCTTGGATTTGGAAGAGCCAGAGATGTATTTAGAATAAAAGCTATTATAAAAAAATAATTTGTGCTATAATATTTTTTATGATAATTTTAAAATTAAAATAAATAAAAAAATAAAAAGGAGAGGTAAATTACAAATGAGTATATATAGCGAGTGGAAAGACCTTACGGACATAGAAAGAAACGAAGCTGAACATAATAAGTTTTGGAATGATTATCTTATCCAAGAAAAAAATGTTTACGAATATATACTTACTAATCACGATGAAATTGTAGAGGGAACTGTTAGCGAACTTGCTAAAAAATTTGAAATGGAAAATACATATTTCTTGGGCTTTTTAGATGGAATTAATGACAGTTTGGTAAAAGAATTAGATTTAGACCTGCTTACAGAAGATTCTAACATAAAATTGGAAATTGACTTTGAAAAACTCTTTTATAACATGCTAGATGCAAAAGCACACTGGCTCTATAATTTACCAATGTGGGATAATATTNTCCCACAAGAAGAACGTGACAAGATGACTAAAGATTACAACAGGTCAAAAATAGCAATTAGCAATAAAGTAGGACGAAATGAGCCTTGCCCATGTGGAAGCGGCAAAAAATACAAAAAATGCTGTGCCCAATAAATATAAACTCTAAATTAAAAAATCTTTAATAAACTTTTAAAAAGGGGCTAACGCCCCTTTTTATATAATGCACTTTTTAATAATATTTTATATTTAATTCAATCTTTTAAATAAATCTTTTGTAATGATAATATCAGATACCTNAAGTTCCTTCAAATAGGAAGAAATCTCTTCTTCAAAAAGTTCTAAGTCCAACATGGTTTCATCTTCATAGTCATACACATTCCGAGAACAATTGATATACACATATTTATCTGTAACTACGGTTCCATTTCTAAATATTGCATATTGTTTATCTGTGTTTAACAAATCCTTTCCAAGGGCATATGGAAAATCAAATCCCATCATATTGGATATAGTAGGTAAAATATCAATTTGTCCACCTATGTTACTTATTACCTCTGGAGTTTCTTGATTAGGATACTTTATCATAAGGGGTACTTTTTGAAGTTTTGCCCATATATCTTCCCTTTCCTCCAATCCTAAAAACTCATACAACTCCTCTGCATTTACTATTGGAATAGCCTTGTGGTCTCCGTATAAAACCAGTAAACTGTCATCAAATAAATCCCGTTTTTTAAGCTCATCTATAAAATAACCCATGCATTCATCAGCATAATGTGCAGCCTTTATATAATTTCCCAAATAAGTCCCCTGCAACTCACCAACATCAAAATCATAATCTTCAAAGTAGTCAAAAGGATGGTGACAAGAAAGTGTCACAAAAAAACTATAAAAAGGGTTTTTTGTATCAATTTTATCAAAAGACTGCCTAAAAAAGGACATATCACTTAAAGCCTCACCATGCCATCCTACCAAATCGTCCATTTGATAGTCCTTAGCACTAATAAAGTTATCAAATCCAATGGACTTATACATTTCATTTCTATTCCAAAATACATCCTCATACGCATGTAAAGAATATGTATCATATCCTTTCTCCTTTAATGCTTGAGGCAGTGAATGATATGTGTTTTCATAAAATCTGTAATATACAGCTCCTTCAGCCATAGGATACAGGGAAGTATTGCACAAAAATTCTGCATCAGATGTATTTCCTCCTGCTGTTTGATAATATATATTGTCAAAATAAAGACATTCATTTATAAATTTATTTAAGTTAGGAGTTATTTCTTTCCCATTTATAGTCCTGCCTATTATAAAGCTCTGTATAGCCTCCATTTGCACTATAATAAGGTTTTTCCCCTCTGCAATACCTGTATAGTTGCCTCCTGACCTTTCTTGATTCTTGCTTTCAAACACATTTTCTATCAATTCTTTTTCTTCGTCTGTAATGTCCTCATCTTCAGACATCTTTTCTCTTATAAATAATTTTGTACTATAAAAGTGAGAGTAAAAAACCCCCAGGTTTTGTGCAGAATAGTTATTGCTGTATGCAAAAGCAGTAATTTCCGCTTTACCGTAAACAGTCAAAAAGGTTAAAACACCTACCAAAAATAAAACCAATGACCTTACTGTCCTTTTATAAAAGTGTATTTCTCCCACTCTTTTGTTTAAAATAATAAGACCTGCCAGCATTACAGGAAAATCAATAATAAAAATTATATCCGTTACATTAATAAGACTTGATATACTCTGATTAACTGAATTCATTATTCTGCTGTCAAGACTGTTAAATACAGGTATTGTAATTACATCGTAATAATACCTGAAAAAATTAGTATCTGCAATTAATAATATAGTTAAAAGAATATTAGTAATAAATAAAGCCTTTATTCTTTTCTTGTTAAATATCAGCGCTATAATAGCACATATCATCAATATAATTGCAAAAGTTGATATGGTCATCATTAAATTGGTAAATGAAAAATAGGGCTCACTATTTATATGAGTTGTAAATTGAAAATAAATACATTTTATCAAAATAGAAAAAATAAAAAAAATCCAATAAAATACTTCCCCATAATGCGGATTATCCTTTATATCCTTAATAAATTTAGTATCTTTAATAACTTTCAACATAGCTATTTGACCCCTGTTCTATATTTTTATTTAAAATTTATAACTTAATATTTTATATCGTTGACTTTTACTAATCTTTTAACTTCAAATTCTGTCAATCAAATCCTGCTATAATTTCTGCTATAATTTCTTCTAAAACTAAGTTGATAATTTTCCTTCTAATTATTTTACTATAAAATATTAAATAAAGTTATAATATTTTATTAGGATTTTGTGAACATTTTGTAAACATTTCACCAGCCTTTTATTAATATTATTAATATTATTAATATTTTAATTAATAATATTACATTTGCATAATATATTATATAAAAATATTATATAAAAAACAATTTTTAATCTCTATCAGGTATCAGCCACTCAATAAATTTAACATAATACTTTGTAACAGGAATAAACAATATAGCACTAAATATATTAAAAATAGTATGTGCATTGGCTATAAGTTTACTTTTGTCCTGTCCAATATAATATGTGATTCCTTGTACCATTTTAACAAATGGTATAAAAAAAACAAGTGCTACAAGTACGCCAATTATATTATACATGGTATGTGCCCAGGCAGTTCTTTTTCCATGTACGCTCATTTTAAGGCTTGCTATCTGGGCAGTAATACAAGTTCCAATATTATCACCAAACATAAGACCTAATGCCGACTCAAAACTTATTAAATTGGAATTAAAAAGAGCTATTGTTATTGCCACTGTGGCACTGCTGCTGTGTACAAGCATAGTACTTACCACCCCGATAAAAATGCCCACAAGACAATTTTGCCCATATCTTTGGAATATCTCATGGAAAATAGCACTTTCCTTCATACATGATACACTTAAATCTAAAATGTCAAATCCTGAAAACATAAGCCCTAAGCCAATTAGTCCAGAACCTAAACTCTTTAATGTTTTTTTCTTGGACACACATTTTAATATCAAACCCAATAACACTATAACATATGCTGCTTTACCCACTTTTATAGTCATAAGCTGTGCAGTTATTGTTGTTCCAATGTTGGCACCATATATTATTCCCACTGCCTGGGACAGTTTAATTAAGCCAGAGTTTACAAGTCCCACCGTTATAACTGTCACTGCTGTGCTGCTTTGCACTAGCGCTGTAAGAAAAGTACCTGTTAAAAATGCTGTAAAAACAGTCCCGGTAAATTTAGAAAGCAACTTCTTTATAAACTTTACATTTGCACTTTCAAGTCCGCTGCTCATTAAACTTACCCCATATATAATTAAACCCGTTCCAATAACAAAATTTAAAATAATTAAAATCATATCCCACTCCATATTATTTCTCCTGCAACTAATTTCATATAAAAATTTATGCTAAAATCCTTGTGCCTATGAACTACTTTTTAAAATCAAATTTACAGAGAATAAACCCTTTGCCCCCATCATAGGATATATGGGAAACGATATCTTAAAAACAGGGTGACAAATATGTCTTTACTGCCAAGCAATATAATATATAATTTTTTAATATCTTTTGGAGTAATTGTAGGAGCAAGCCTTCTAGCAGGAATAGGTGCCTTGATTAATGACCACCCTCCATTAAAGACCATGTTTAACATAGCCAGCTCGGTAAAAATCTGGGCGGTGGCTGTGGCTTTAGGAGGAACATTTTCTTCCTTTGAAGTAATAGAAAAGGGCATATTTAAAGGGGAAATAAAATCAATTATAAAACAAGCTGTTTATGTGGTGGTGGCAGTTTTAGGTGCAAATATGGGATACGGATTTATAAGACTAATTCAAAAGTGCGGAGAGTCAATGATAAAATGAAAACTATAGCAGTTAAATTTTTAATTTCCTCTATAACAGGTCTTTTGGCAGGAATTTTAATTGGCTGTACAGTAATGGTATCTTTAGTTAGTTACAGAATTGACAGCTATCATGAAAAAATAGTGTCTTTAGAAAATACCGTGGAAGAAAATAAAATTAAATATACAAAACTCAAAGAGTCTTTAGAAGAATTGGANAAAAACAAATTTATTGTAGAAGATATTGCAGTTTATTTAATTTATGACAATGTAGAAAAAGATATCTTTGATAAAATCCAGTTTGAAAAGTATATAAAAAAACAATACGAAAACATATTGGGAAAAGAAGTTGATACTCTTGACATGGAGCTTTTAGTAAAGGTTGTTGATACAGATGTTTTTATTTTAGAAGAAAAAGAATACCGACTTAAAGTTGAAAGAATACTTTTATCAAAGGTCTTTAAAATATGGGTAACAATCAAGGAAATTTAAATGNTTGCATATAAGAAAAGTTTAAAGAAAGTGTAAACAATTATTTAAATTTAATAAACACTTCTTGAAAAACACATTAAAATACTGTTTAATATAAGTAGTCCCAAAAAACAAATTGGTATACGAGGTGAAAAAAACATGCTTAAAAAAATACCTTTTATTTTTTTAATTATAGTAATTTTCCTTGGTACAGCAGCTTGTTCTAAATTCGACGACGAAAAAAAAGCCGCAAGTGAAGGAGAAGTTGAAATTGAACAGCTTAATCCCCCACAACCAGGTGACAAGATAGCAATTATGACCACCAGCATGGGGGAAATTAAAATTAGACTTTTTCCTGATGTAGCACCAAAGGCTGTTGAAAACTTTTCAACCCATGCAGAAAACGGATATTATGACGATGTAATTTTTCACAGGGTAATAGAGGATTTTATGATCCAAGGCGGAGACCCCCAGAGTACTGGCAGAGGTGGTCAAAGCATCTGGGGTGAGCCTTTTGAAGATGAATTTCACAACTCCTACTGCCACTTTAGAGGTGCCCTTTCAATGGCAAACNGAGGACCTAATACAAACGGAAGCCAGTTTTTTATAGTACAAAATAAAGAAGTAAATTATGCATCATTAAGAGCTGCCGGACAGGCTGGAACTGACAAGGAAATATTGGAAAAATACGATGAGCTTGGAGGAACCCCACATCTTGACGGCCATCATACAGTATTTGGTCAGGTTTATGAGGGACTGGACATTGTGGATAAAATAGCAGCTGTTGAAGTTGACGGAAACTCTAAACCTGTTGAAGATGTAAAGATAATAAGTATTGAAATTAAAACATTTGAATAAAAATACATTGAGGGCAAAATTAAGGCTACAAAGACTAATTCGCCTTTGTAGCCATTTTTCTTTCTAAATAAAATATTTATGGTAAACTATTTATAACCTGATTTCTTCAAAATGCTTTTCCAACTTACGCTTCACCCTTTGCAGGGCATTGTCTATTGATTTTACATGCCTGTTGAGATCTACAGCAATCTCCTGATAAGATTTGCCTTGTAAGTACAGTGACAAAACATCACATTCTAACCCACTTAAAATCTCACTCATTTTTGCCTCGATACCTGAAAATTCTTCACGGCTTATAACCATTTCCTCAGGATCGCTAATTTTTTCCTCACTTATTATATCCATGAGTGTACGGTCAGATTCCTCATCAAATATGGGTTTGTTGAGAGAAATATACGAATTTAAAGGAATATGCTTTTGTCTGGTGGCAGTTTTTATTGCAGTTATAATCTGCCTGGTTATGCAAAGTTCTGCAAAAGCACGGAAAGATGAAAGCTTGTCCTCCCTATAGTCTCTTATTGCTTTGTAAAGACCTATCATGCCTTCCTGAATTATGTCTTCCCGATCCGCCCCAATAAGAAAGTAGGTTCTTGCCTTTGCTCGGACAAAACCTTTATACTTATTGATTAAATACTCGAGGGCCTTATCATCACCAGCTCTACTATCTTCAACTATTTCTTCATCAACCATAGTACTAAAAACTTTTGCTGTTTCAATTTGCGCGTTTGACTTCAAAATAACGCCCCCTTTTGTTTTGTTAACTATAAAGATTTAAGGCTAGATATACAGAATAGAAATAATACGAAAAACTGAATATAAATAGGATAAGCAGTTTTTCACTCAAAACTAAAGCACACCCATTGACATTATACATTAGAGCCAGCCCATCTGTCAAGTATTATAGCCCTTTAATTTTAGAAAAACTTTCCTTGCTTTAANTTAAACTGTAATAACTGTTTATCTAAGCCTTTTTATTTTTAAAATAAACTGTCTATGATTATTATCGGCATTTTAATTTTTTATTGTAGTGGATAAATTAAAGATCTCTTTGTTTTAAAACTTCGTACATAACTATTGCACCTGCTACAGCTACATTCAAAGAGGATATCTGTCCTTTCATTGGTATGTTTACAATAAAATCGCATTTTTGAGAAACCAGCTTACCCATTCCTTCACCCTCACTGCCTAAAACCAATGCAATTGGTCCTTTTAAGTCACTTTGGTAAAATGCCTTCTCTCCTGAAAGGTCTGTTCCTGCTATCCATATGTTTTTCTTTTTTAAATAATCTATAGTTTGTCCAATATTAGTAACACGCGCTACCGGCACATACTCAATAGCACCTGCCGACGCTTTAGAAACAGCCGCATTAAGACCTACTGCTCTTCTTTTTGGAATGATAACCCCATGGACACCAACTGCATCAGCAGTTCTTAAAACAGAACCTAAATTATATGAATCTTCTATACCGTCAAGTATTACGATAAAAGGGTCTTCCCCTTTTAACCTGGCAATTTCCAAAATTTCATCAACTTCTACATAATCTTTAGAAGCAACATATGCAATTACTCCCTGATGAGCATGGGTGGTGGAGATTTTGTCTAAATTAATCCTGTCTGTCTCCTGTATTACAATTCCTTTTTTCCGCGCTAGGGCAATTATATTCTTTATAGAACCTTCTTTATCCCCTTTTTGAACTAATAGCTTATTTATTGTTCTATTAGCTTTTATCGCTTCTAAAACAGAATTTCTTCCTTCTAGCATATCTGAATTAACTTCATTTTCTCTGTTTCTACTGGGCCTTTCTGCCCTGACATCATTATTTTTCTTTTTTCTGTTTGAATTTTTCTTATTATTGTTTACCATAATTTTAGAAACCACCAAATAATAAATCTTATTTTAAAATTAAGCTTTATTATTGGTTCTTTTCCATACCTCCTAAAACAGCTATTTCAAGTATATACATTAAACGCTCATATCTTTTCTTTAAATACAAATATCCTATTAATGATTCAAAACCTGTGGCATATTTGTAATCAGTGACATTGGCATTTTTAGGAATGGTTCCTGATTTTGCATTTCTCCCACGCCTTACAATATCTAATTCTTCATCATCTAAAAACTCCATTATCCTATGTATTATATCCGATTGTGCCTTTGCTTTTACATAATTAATGGACTTTTTGTGAAGTACATGCACAGGAATATTCCCTTTGCTTACTAAAAATGTACGCACAAAAACCTCATATACAGAATCTCCTATATAAGCCAGCGCCAATGGGGACAAACTGTTTATTGCATTTTCACTAAATTTAAACCTTTCTACAAAACCGCCACATATTTCTTCAGACATTTTTTACCCCTAACAAATTACAGCCTTTATTAACTGTATTATATAATATCAATGGTTTTAAGTAAACATTTATCATTTATCATACACCACTTTTACTCCCTGTGGAGTATCTTGCAATGTTATCCCCATTTCCTTTAACTTGTCCCTGATTTCGTCAGCTTCCTTCCAATTCTTCTCTTTTCTTGCTTTCTGTCTTCTTTCAATAAGTTCTTGTATTTCCCCGTCAATATTTTTCTCTGTTTCTTTTAAACCTATTCCCAAAACTTCTCCTAGTTCTTTTAAAAGAGAAGAAGCCTTTTTAATTATTTCCTTAGATGAATCAGCTTTAATATTTGTATTGCTTTCTTTTACTATATCAAAAATTGCAGCAATTGCATCTGCAGTATTTAAATCATCATCCATGGCTTTAATAAATTTGTCTTTTAATTCATCAAGGCTTTTTGCAATTTCTTTTTCCTCATGAGAAATTTCTGTTTTTGTAGCATTTTTATTTAAATATTCTAAATTATCAATACAAGTATAAATTCTCTCTAGTCCGCTTTTAGCTTGTTCTAAAAGTTTTCTGCTAAAATTTATGGGATTTCTGTAGTGAGCAGAAAGCATAAAGAACCTTATCACTTCATAATCAAACTCTTTCACAATATCCCTTACTGTAAAAAAGTTCCCTTTGGACTTAGACATTTTTTCATTGTTCACATTTATAAAACCATTGTGCATCCAGTACCTTGCAAAAGGCTTTCCATTTGCTGCTTCGCTCTGTGCAATTTCATTTTCATGATGGGGAAATATTAAATCCTGTCCCCCACTATGTATATCAATTGTCTCTCCTAAATATTTGTTTGCCATTGCTGAGCACTCTATATGCCATCCCGGTCTGCCTTTTCCCCAGGGACTTTCCCAATAGGGCTCTCCCGGCTTGTGTTTTTTCCACAAAACAAAATCCATAGCATCTTGTTTTTTAGAATCAACTTCTACCCTAGAACCAAGTTCTAAATCTTCTATTGACTGNTGAGACAATTTCCCATACTCTTTAAATTTCTGAGTGCTAAAATACACATCCCCGTCCACATTATATGCAAAACCTTTTTCTTCAAGTTTTTTTATAATTTCTATTATTGCATCTATATTTTCAGTAGCTTTAGGATGAAGAGAAGCTTCTTTTATACCAAGCCCTTTTGCATCTTTAAAATATTCATCAATNTATTTTTGTGCAAGTTCTTGCACCTCTATTCCCTCTTCATTTGCCCTTTTTATCATTTTATCATCAATATCNGTAAAGTTTTGAATAAANTTTACATTATAACCTTTATATTCAAGGTATCTTCTCAAGGTATCAAATATAATAAAAGGTCTTGCATTTCCAATATGAAAATAATTATATACTGTTGGCCCACAGGAATACATTTTAACTTCCTTTTCATCAAGAGGCTTAAAGTCTTCTTTTTTTCTAGTCAGTGTATTGTATATCTTCATTATTTATCTCCTTCCTATTATTGCATCCCCTTTTTAATGTTTCCTTAGATAATTTAATTGTTTCGCCATCCATTTTTATGCCATTTTTCTCCAATNCCTTTTCCAGTTTTTCCAGCTTCTCAACAAGCCTACACAACTCTTGTGATATTGGGTCACCTATATTTATCTGATCAAGTTCAACTGAAGGTGCAATCCTTTGGTCACCTCTTTTTACTGCCTTTCCTGGAACACCTACCACTGTAGTATTAGGCTCTACCTCTTCTAAAACTACAGAATTAGCACCTATCCTTGCATTATCTCCTACCTTAAAGGGGCCTAGTATCTTAGCACCCGTACTTATAAGCACATTATTACCCACTGTAGGATGCCTTTTTCCTTTATCCTTCCCAGTACCACCTAAAGTTGCATTATGGTATATGGTACAATTATCCCCAATTTCAGCAGTCTCCCCTATAACAATGCCCATTCCATGGTCAATAAAAAGCCCTTTCCCTATTTTAGCACCTGGATGTATTTCTACACCAGTTAAAAACCTGTTAAACTGGGAAATAAAACGGGCAATAAAAAACAACTTTTTATTGTAAAACCAGTGGGCAATCCTATGAAGACATACTGCATGAAATCCTGAATACAGTATAATAACTTCAAAAACTCCCTTTGCAGCAGGATCTCTTTCGGCAATGGATTTTGCATCTTCAATAAATCTTTTAAACATAAATAAAACCTCTCACATTCCAACTCATCTTAATTAATATAAGTATTCTCTTAAATATGAATACTCTTACTATACTATTATTATATCTACCAAAAAGTGCTCCTAAATAATCAAAATTTTCAAATACAGCAACAAGGATATCAGTTGAAACACTTTACTTAAAATCATCGCCTATAAATTATTTATCATTTTACCAAAATCATAGTACAAAGTAAATAGATAAAATCAAAGCATCCCTAGGCTTACAGATAATTGTCCCTTATCCAGTTTATACGCTTAATAATTTTTTCTTTTCCTAAAACAGGTATTATGTCATATAGCTCTGGTCCGTGCATTTGTCCTGTCAGCATTACACGAATAGGCATAAATAAATTTTTCCCCTTTATCCCTGTTTCTTTTCCAATTATTTTAAATATGCTCTTCCCAAATTCTTCATCTATAACCTCTGCCTCATTAACTTTAGAAATTAATGTATCCATCAATTGGGGAACTTGCTCACCTTTTAATACCTCCAATGTTTCATCATTTTCAGGAGATATCTCATCATTAAANAAGACTTTTACTTTTTCTGTTATTTGTCCAACATATTCTAAACTGTGTTTTACAGAATTGACCATATTTTTAATCCACTCATATGTTTCTTCATCAACTTCCTCACCTATAAGTTCCGCCTTTTTAAGATGAGGTATAGCCATATCAGTTATTCTTTCTATAGACGCCTTTTTTATATACTGTGAATTCATCCAATTGAGTTTTTCATTATCAAAAACTGCTGGGTTTTTTGATACTCTCTCAAGAGAAAACTGGGATATCAACTCTTCAATGGTAAAAAACTCTTCATCACCCTCAGGGGACCATCCCATAAGAGCAAGGAAATTCACAATAGCTTCTGGTAAATACCCTAAATCTCTGTATTGCTCAACCCATGTAGCCCCATGCCTTTTGCTCATTTTAGTTCTGTCATGTCCTAATATCAATGATACATGAGCAAACTGAGGTTTTTTAAAACCTAAAGCATCATATATGAGAATTTGCCGTGGAGTATTTGAAAGATGTTCCTCTGCTCTTATAACATGAGTTATACCCATAAGATAATCATCAACTGTAACTGCAAAGTTATAAACAGGGATACCATCAGATTTTACAATTATAAAATCCCCTACTCCATTGCTGTCAAATTCCACATGTCCTCTTACTATGTCATCTATTTCTATAATCTGATCCTTAGGGACTCTTAGCCTGATGGTAGGTTTTCTGCCTTCCGCCTCATATTTTTTTATTTGTTCTTCTGTAAGATTGCTGCACTTTCCAGAATACCCAAGCATATCTGAATTTGCTTCTTCAAGGCGTTTTCTCTCTTCTTCCAATTCATCCTGGGTACAGTAGCAGTAATATGCTTTACCTTCTTCTAAAAGTTTGTCTACATATTTTTTGTATATTTCTCTTCTTTCTGTGGATCTATAAGGTCCATTTTCTCCACCTGTATCTATACCTTCATCCCAGTTAATTCCCAGCCACTTTAAATCATTTATTATAACTTTTTCCGACTCAATTGAAGATCTTACCAAATCAGTGTCCTCTATACGCACTAAAAATTTACCATTGTTCTTTTTTGCAAATAAATAATTAAATAATGCTGTCCTGGCTCCACCTATATGTAAATGTCCTGTAGGACTAGGAGCAAATCTAACTTTTACCATTTTTTCACCTTCTCCTCTCATTACTCTTTCATTTTTTTAATTTTATCACAGTTATTATCATATTTAAATATTACTATTTGTGCAAGGTATATATATTCTTTGCAATTTGAATAATTATAATAATATTAATAAATAATAATATTGATAAAAGCTGATATTTTTAAGCTTTTATAATTATACAGCCTTTGAAATGAATTTGAAAGGAAGTGGTTTCGTGGCAAATTTAAACAATGTACGGACAGAAACTTTTAATATTACACATTTTATAATAAGAGTGGTGGTAGCTGGTGTTGTATTTGCAATTACATCTTATGTAACTAAAGGCCTTACCATATCAGGATTTTGGCCTCTTGTGGTAGCTTCAATTGTTCTGGCAATACTTGATTACGTTGCAACAAAAGTATTTGGTGTAGATGCAACACCCTTTGGAAAAGGAATTACAGGTTTTATACTGGCTGCAATAATAATCTATGCTACACAATTTTTTGTTTCTGGATTTGAAGTTTCTTTTCGGGGTGCTTTAATTGGCGCTTTGATTTATGGTATTATTGATGCTGTCATACCAGCTAAGACAATGTAATTTTCATAAGCTTTCCANTGCTTTTAACCCATAAAATATATCTACGGAAAAATATAAGGAAAAGAAAGCCACCAGTTATTAGGAGGCTTTCTTTTNTTAAATGTACCCAAAATGTCGTTTCCCTATATTCTGACACCTAGCCGCAACTAGGTGGGTGTCCTGTTAAAAATTTCTGCCTTCCCCTGCCGTGGCTTATGCTTTTTTGCATAAGTCGGTATTAGCTTAGGGCCTGACATACGTTTTCAAACACCAGACTCCCTTATGTCAAATGTAGGTTCAAAATTATAGTGTACTTCGAACATTTCAGGCTAAANTTTAATGTAGTTAGCTTAATGACATTATAACATTATACCAGCCCTAATTTCAAATAACCGAAAATACTGTTTAAAGCTTTTATGCTAAGTAAATTAATGCTAGGCTTTTAATTTCTTAAATATTCAACTTTATTATAAAAATTTTAAATTCCAATTTTATTTTCCCTTGCATAATAAAACAAGTACTGTTGAGCAAATCCCGATAAACGCCCAAACTTTTCTCTTGCCATTTTTTGAATATCCTTTAATCCTGTTTTTTTCTTAAAATATATTTCCTCCATCACTCTTTTAACCCACACATCTGTGGGAAATACATCTTTTTTGGTGCCACTATAAAGTAATACACAATCTGCAACTTTAGGACCCACCCCTGGCAACTTCATTAAATACTCCCTGGCATCATCTGTATTCATTTTTTCAATATTTCCTAAATTTATACTTTCCCTTTCCACCATTTCTGAGGTGCTGTGTACATATTTACACCTAAAACCTGCTTTGCAAACCTCTAAGTTTTCAAGGGTGGAATTGGCTATCTCTTTAGCCTCTGGAAATGTATAATATTTTCTTTCGTTCATATAAATTTCTTTCCCGTAAACCTGGGCTATCTTGTCAACAGACTTCATTATTCTAGGTATTCTGTTATTGGCAGATATAATAAAAGAAATCAGTGTTTCCCACAAATCCTGCTTTAAAATTCTTATACCCCATCCAAATTCCACGGCTTTTTTCATTACTTCATCATTTACAATATTTTTTTTAATATCTGAATAATCTGTCCCTAAGTCAAAATAATCATACCATATGTTTGTAAAATCTTCCACATTGGAATTGTATATTTGAAGCCTATCATTGCAAAAACTTACATTTATTACTCGTCCTTTTGCAACCCCTGTATAGCTTCCGTCTATTTGTCTAATCCATCTAAAACACTGTCCACATTCAAAAGTATGAACAAGATTAAAATCTTTAATTCCTTCTACTAATACTCTATTGTCTTTTTGAATTATCTTGTATCCTTTATATTCCATATCATATCCCCTTAAACTATTTTCCCCTGTATTTCATTATCATATATATAATACCCGGTTTTTCTGTTATAATTTAAATTAATACTACTTTTAGAAAGGAATTTGTTTATGAAAGAAAAAATCTATACTATACCTGTTACAGATGCATTTAAAAATGACTGTGAATGTCCCATGTGTATTTTAGAGAAAAAACTAGAAGATGAAAATGTGGAATATATTTTAGGTCCTTTTTTAATGGAACCTGAAGGAAGAATGCAAACCAATGAAGAAGGCTTTTGCCAAAAACATTTTGAAATGCTTTACAACACGCAGGCAAACAGGTTAGGCTTAGGTTTAATTGTTGATACCCATTTATGTGAACAAAATAATATTTTGAAAAAACTGTATGATAAAAATGAGGAAATTTTAAAAAAAGATTCCCAAATATCTACGATAAAAAACTTGTCTGGAAAAATCACTTCAAAACAGACAGAGTCAAAAAAATTTGTAGATGAACTTATAGAAAAATTAGATAAGTTAAATAAATCCTGTACAATTTGCAATAGACTAAACAAAACCATGGACAGGTATGTGGATGTAATACTGTATTTGTACTTTAAGGAAGAGGATTTTAAAAATTTGTTTGATAGCCAAAAAGGCTTTTGTTTAAAACATCTTAAACTTCTTTTAGAAGGCACAAAAAAATATCTTGCTCCAAAAGAAACAGCAATTTTTATAAATAAACTTATGTCAATCCAAATTCAAAACATGGAACGTATACAAGAGGAAGTTAACTGGTTTACCAAAAAATTTGACTACCGCTATAATGATGCCCCTTGGAAAAACTCAAAGGATGCACTTTTAAGAAGCATTCAAAAGCTTGTAGGTTACTCAAACTTAAAATAATCATTTTTTGGGTTTTTGTTTTTTAGACTTTTGTTTTTTAGATTCTTGTTTTTTAGATTCTTGTTT
>JGI24708J26588_10001319_pt1 | contig 19611 bp, 18 predicted proteins | sample BioPla1DNA2_FD_26588 | JGI IMG/M metagenome (IMG submission 26588) | reverse complement strand
CGCGACGTTGAAAATAATAAGAGCAACGGTGATGACAGGAATTCTGTGGCTCGGTTGGCTATCTCGCAGCGGCAGCAATTTTCTTTTCCCTCAAGTTAATATCGGAGCCCACAAAACGTCGACTCATGTTGCCAAACCATCATGTGTTGCACAGATGAGCCGCAAAGAAAACCTGCCCCTTTTGCCAGTAAGGAGCAGGTTTTGCGATTCTATCCCATCTGCAGCTCACGGCTTAACATAGAAAACGGAGTCGTATCGCCCAACAGGATATAGCCGACAAGCCTGTCTCCGATGAAATTGCGGCGATCGTACGTGAGCTGTGTTTCATCAAAAGAAATCTGCGAGGTTACTTCCGGACCCTTCGGCGCGATATCTCCGGCGGATGCGACACGCGTCTCCATCGTGTTAACGAGATAGGGTGGCGGCGGGATGACGCAGATTTCATCGCCACCGGCGGCATTTGCGCCGGCAACTCTTCCTTCTCGCGTGGAAACGGACCAAAGGCCGTACCAAATGCCGTCCATCAAGGCGCAGTCGCCCGCTGCGTAAACGTTCGGGATGTTCGTCTCCATGCGGTTATTCGTCACGAAACGTCGGTCGATCTCAATATCTACGCCATCCATCGTCTCCGTGCGTGCGCGCACACCGGTCGAGACGAGCACGAGGTCGGTCGCGATAACGGAGCCGTCCGTCAACTTAACGCTTGAGACTTTTCCCGTCTCAGGATCGGCTATAATCTCCGCGGTGGACGCTTCTTTTCTAACCTTGATGCCGAGGCGCTCAACTTGTTCTTGGAACATGGCGCTTGCGCGGGCATCCAGCTGCCTTGAGAGAAGCGCTTGGCCGCGTTCGAGAATTGTCGTGTCGAGGCCGCGCTTTTTCAACGCGTACGCGATTTCGAGTCCCAGCAATCCGCCTCCAATGACGACTGCTGTCCGAGCTTTTTCGACAAAATTGGATATCGCCTTTGCGTCGTCGAGCGTCCACAGCGTAAAAACACCGGGCAGGTCATTTCCGGGCATCGGCGGCAAAAAGCTTCGGCTCCCGGTCGCCAGAATCAGCTTGTCGTACTTCAGCGTCGAAAGATCCGACAATTCAACGCGCTGATTATCTACGTCAACGCTATTAACCGAAGCACCTAGACGAAGGTCGAATTGCCGTTCATCATACCACGCCTGATCGTGCAGAAAAACTCTGTCGATCATTTCCGGCTCCATGACGACACTCGGAAGGCGCGGTCTATGGTAGGGAAGGTATGTATCTTCAGATAACAAAATAATCTTTACATCGGGGTCTTGTTTGCGGGCGGCCTCTGCCGCTGAAAGTCCCGCGATACCGCTTCCGATGATTATAATGGTTCGTTCTGACATGAAAAGCCTCCTTTATGAGGGAAAATGCCTGCTATCTATCGCTGCTTTGAGTGTACTATCGAAGACATGGATTCATGATAATCAGTAGCTAAACAAGTGTCAACTTGAAGGGATACATCAGGATTTTTTATCAACGAATCGATCTGCATTCAAGAGTGTGCTCGGTTGACTGAGCTTGACATTGGAAGAGGCTTTCATGTTTTAGAAATATTAAAAGCGGGGGCCCGTGAGCCCCCGCATCCGACAAAATTGTTGCCGAATTATATTTTCTTAGAATGGCCCCAGCTGAATGACTTGGGCAATGATCATGGCAATAATAGCAAGTGCCCATTGGATGAGCAGGAGCGGGAAGAAGAATTTCACCCATTTTTTATACGGAACTCTTGCAAGGGCAATCGTGGCCATAAAGTAGCCCGAAACCGGATAAAAAATATTGACAAGGCCATCGCCGAACTGTAACGCCATAACCGCAGTTTGGCGCGTAACGCCGATGACATCTGCCAAGGGAGCCATAATCGGCATTGTCGCGACTGCCTGTCCGCTCCCGGAAGAGATGAAAAATTCGATAATCGTCTGTGCGACCATCATGCCGACGGCAGACAGGATGGCGGGAACGCCCGTTAGTACGGTGGCAAGGCCATGAATGATGGTGTCGGTGATTTGAGCATTGTCCATAACGACCGCGATACCACGCGAAACACCTATGATCAAGGCACCTTCCAAGACTCTTGCGGAACCCTCGACAAAGGCATTACAGATTTGTTCTCCCTTCATACCGGCGATAACTCCGCCAAATATACCGATAGCGACGAAAGCCGCACCGATTTCCGGCATATCCCAGCCCCACAATATGACGCCTACGACCATTAGCAGGAAGATAAGAATAGCGGAAATGCCGCCAAGCTTTTGACGCAACGTCAGGGCAATCGTATCTGGATTATCGGTATTTAGTTCTTCCCGTGTTTTTTGATCAATCTCAAACATCAGGCCGCTCTCGGGGTTGTCTCTTACCTTTTTGGCGTGTCGCATGACGTAGTAGACGGCAACGATCATGAAGATTACTTGGACAATTAAGCGGAACCACCAGCCCGACATCAAAGGCAGACCGGAAATTTTTTGGCCGATAATGGTCGTAAAGGGGTTTGCCACGCCGAGAGAAAAGCCGATCTGTGAACCGATTAATGCTGTCGCCGCAGCGGTCATAGAGTCAAACCCCATCGAAAGCATCAGCGGTAAGATGATCGGAACATAAACCATAGTTAATTCACACATTCCGATGAAATTATCGATTAGGGCGAAAACGACCATGAGAATCGGAATGACGAGGATTCCGCGGCCGCGCAGCTTTTTGGTCAAAGCTTGTATCGCTCCCGTGATGATGCCGGCTTTTTCAAGTACAAAAACGCCGGCTCCGACAGCAAAAGTCAGTGCAACCACGTAGCCCGCTTCAACCAAGCCCGTTACGGGAGATTCAAAAAACTCTACGATCGTGGTTGGATTCTTTTCGATCGTGTGATACGAAGTCGGATCAACGATGTTTCGTCCTGTTGTCTCATCATAGTGCCGGTCATACGATCCTGCCGGTATGATATAGGTCAGGATTGAAACGACTAGAATAAGGCCCATTAGAATAATAAAAGTGTGTGGAACTGTCAGCCTTTTGAATAGCTTCATTTGAAATCTCCTCTCAGAAAGTGTCGGCTTGTCAGATCGATAAACTGTGCCAAAAGAATGGACACTAACTGCATGCCGGCATGTTCAGGAAGTACTGAACGCGTCGTCGCTCCGGCCGCCTAATGGTGTTGATCGTGCCTTTCTGTGAAGAAGGCGATAATAGTAATACTAATCATAGTGCTTTGCGCATTAACTGTCAACCCGTAATGCGTATAATTTTCACGAATTTGTGTATTATTTTACTTATTATTAGCAGCACAGATGTACTCGTTGTATAATAGAAAAGACCGGTAATCACACCGTTCATCGACAAAAAGCATCATGAAAAACATCGATAGAATTGTTCAGCCTCGGCAGTCGTTTCAGACATCAACAGAGACAGGAGCCGTTATGACCATTCAACACAAAAAAGAAAGAAAATATGTCCCCGAGATTACGTCGCCGCTTCGCGGAGACATCATCAAAATGCCGGGGGTCATCGCCGAATGTTCAGGTATTCGCATATACGGGAAGCGCATTAAATCGATTATCTTTACGACAGATGCCGCACAGGCAATCAACCACAATGCCGACGCTCTGATCGCCGTTTATCCGTTTACACCGCACCCCGCCATTACGAGCGCGATTATAGGGATCTCGCCGGTGCCTGTGTTTGCCGGGGTCGGCGGCGGAACGACGGGAGGCAAGCGATGCGCGCAGATCGCGATGTTCGCCGAATCGCAGGGCGCCGTCGGCCTCGTCGTCAATTCACCGACAACGCTCGAAACCATACGCGACATTAAGGCCGTCGTCGATATACCGATCGTCTGCACCATCGTAACGGAGTACATGGACATCGAATCGAGAGTCGAAGCAGGTGTTCAAATATTCAATGTGAGCGGAGCGGATCGTACCGTTGATATCGTGAAAAGCATCCGCACACGTTATCCGACGATCCCCATCATTGCGACAGGAGGTTCAACGGACGAAACGATACTCAGGACGATACAGGCGGGCGCTAACGCCATCACGTATACGCCTCCGACGAGCGCCCAGCTTTTCAAGCTCAAAATGGATAAATATCGAAAGATGGCGCAAGACGAATACGAGAGTAGGCACCAACTGAGTTAACATTTTTATGACACTCCGTTTCGCGAGGTGTAGTATCATTAATCCCATCAAATAGAGGGAACGATCTTTTATGCTCAGCGACACATTATTTGAATGCAAGCGATATTTTATTGATGGCGCGGAAAGCGAGTTGCGCGCGCAGCATAATACGGGGCGGCGTGTTTCTTTTTTGGACGGTCAGATGATCGGCAACGTCCGCCAAGATTATAAGGGTGTGAGTGCGCGAGTTCGACGCGGAGGTCTCTACGGTTTCTCGTCAAAGGGCGAGTACACGCTTGATTCTGTCAAAAGTGTATTGAATGAAGCTTCGAACAATGCGCTTTTTCTTGAAAAACATGTCAAATCGACGAAGGGTCGCCTTTCTCCGGTGCCGACAGGCATGACGGGACTCAAAGAGTCCGTGACCGATGCGGAGCAGTCTTTTTACGTCGAACTCTGTCGAGCGATTGATGCGTATATCGTCGCCCGGTGTCCGAACATCATCAGCCGGCGTGTCAGCGCTTTTAGTGATTCGGTCGAGAAGGTTATTACCGTTTCGAACGGATACGATGCGCATGTCGTCACGCCTCGCAGTTATGTGTATGTCGTACTGACGGCGGAATCGGCGGCCGGTACGCCGGTTGACGTAATGGCGGCGATCGGAGGTTTTGGCACCATCGATCACAATTTCGTCGATCTAAATGAAGCGAAGGAGAAGATCGACAAGCTGTACGAACAACTGCAACAAAAATGCGAAGGCGTCTATGCGAAAGCGGGCGAGGCTACGTGCATTCTTTCGGGACGTATGGCGGGGATGCTCGCTCACGAAGCCGTAGGGCATACGGTGGAAGCCGACCTTGTTCAGAGCGGGTCTGTGTCGGCGCATATGCTCGGCAAGCAAGTCGCTTCCGAGAAAGTCTCGATGGTCGACTATGCTCATACCGTCTTCGGAAAGCCGACACCTCTCCCTGTCTATGTTGACGACGAGGGCGTGAAGGCGGAAGACGCCGTGTTGATTCAAGACGGCATCCTGACGGAGTACATGAATAATCGCCAATCGGCTGATTTGTTCGATATGACGCCTCGGGGCAATGCGCGCGCATGGCTTTTCTCCGACGAGCCGCTCATCCGTATGCGCAATACGGCGATTGTGCCGGGAGACGACAAACTTGAGGACATGATCGCCTCGGTGGACGATGGCTATTATTTAGTTGATTCAGGCAATGGACAAGCCGATATGACGGGCGAGTTCATGTTCGGCGTGACGATCGGTTACGAAATCAAAAAAGGAAAGCTCGGACGCGCCATACTCGATACAACCATTTCGGGGGTCGCTTTCGAGATGCTGAAAACGGTCGACATGGTTTCCGATGAATTAGAGTGGGTGAGCGCCGGTTTTTGCGGAAAGAAACAGCCGATGGCGGTCGGGATGGGCGGCCCGCATATTCGCTGCCGTCTGACGATGGGAGGCAAAGCATGATAGCGATGGAAAAACTGGCACAACTCGGAGTATCGGCTCTTCAGAAGGGCGGTGCCGATCAGGCTGTCTGTTCCGTGTCGCGTTCCGTCATGCGCGAATTGACGGCGGAGTGGGGAGAGTTCAGTCTATATCGAACGATTTTTGATGATTCCGTCGGCTTTATGGCGACAATAGATGGACGGCGCGGCGTTCTGTCCCAAAATATGGTCAATGAAGAGGCCATACGAGAGGGAGCTGCCAATTGTTTAAAATCGGCGGAAGCTGCAGATCCTGACGAAGCGTGGCAGCTCGCGCCTCCGGTTCCGGAGCAGTTATTTGAGACGGGACCTCTTGCGTGCGATGAAGAGAAATTGTTTGAGCGCTGTGCGGAGTTTTTGGCCGATATACGTGCGCGATTCCCCCTTATCAGCGTCGGTTCGCTCATGGCGACGCATGTTCTGAGAGAAGGGCTAAGCCTCTATTCGACAGGGAGTCGATTTATCTCGCGGCGCGGGGTCTATTCAGTTGACCTCATGTTCAATGCGATGGAGAACGAAGCGACATCGTCATTCTTCTCAACCTCGGTGGAGATTCTTGATCTTGACACTCCTTTTATTGAACTTGGAAGTTTTGAATCGGACTTGGCCGCTATTTCGAGACAAGTTGTCACGAAGGCGATGGATGACAAGTTTACGGGAACGGTGTTGCTGACACCTGACTGTTTCGGCGACTTGCTCGCAATGTGCATCGGGACATACGCGTCGGACGGTGTAATTTTGGACGGCACGAGCCTCTGGCTTGACAAGATCGGGCAGCAGGTTGCGAGCGAGAAGCTGAGTCTGAAGCTGGCGCCGCATCACCCCGATATCGTCGCCGGTCAGCGTTTCACATCGGAAGGCTATATCTCCGAAGATTACGATATGATCGAGCGAGGTGTCCTGAAACAGTTCCGTCTCAGCGACTACGCGGCTCGTAAAACAGGCTACAAGCGGTCGCCCAATTCATCGCTCGGCAGCTTCATTGTCGAACCGGGCGAGGAGTCGTTCGAGACGATGATTCGCGACATTGACCGCGGAATTTTCGTCGCGCGGTTGTCCGGCGGTTCGCCGAGCGCATCGGGCGATTTCTCGGGTGTTGCGAAAAACTGTTTTTTGATTGAAAAGGGCGAAATTAGAGAGGCGTTGAGCGAAACGATGATCAACGGCAATTTGGCGGAGTTTCTTATGAACATCAAGGCGCTCTCAAAGGAAGTCGTAAAAGACGGAAGTTGCGTACTCCCGTGGGTCGCTATCGAGGGCGTGGGGATCGCCGGCAAGTAAAGGAAAAAACATATGATTGAGAACGTGAAAGATAAGAAAGATAAGATGGAAAAAACTCCGAAGAGAGTATTCTGGGAACTGATGCTGATCGGCGTCGCTTTATTGACAGCTGGCATCTTTACTCTTGCGAATCCGCAGGGAACGCTCAAGTTCATTCTGATTGTCGTGGGGATTGTCTCCATCGTCAGCAGTGTTGGTTTCTTCATGCGCTTTTTACGCATTCGTGAGGAGACGGGGTGGACGAGCTCTTTTGTGCTCGTGCTGGCAGGGCTTCTATTTATATTCGGCTTAATCCTCATCATCAAACCGGACGAGACGTGGAAGTTTCTGATCTACTCGGTCGGCTTGTGGTTTATCGCTTACGCTGTGTATTCGCTCGTCGCTTCCGTGAAGATTAAATCTTTTAATCAGAAGCTTTTCACTGTTACCTTCATACTCGGTTTGCTGCTGCTCCTTGCAGGCGTCCTATTAATCTTATCGCCGACGATCGGACTTACGTTTATCGGTCTGCTGATCGGTATCGCTCTCGTCGTCAACGGTTTGGATTTTATCTTGCTTGCGATTGCGGGGAAATTGATCGGCAGTCAACAGAGACTATGACAATACGTGTAACGTGGGCAGTTCCGCGTATTTCGTCATGGATATGTGCTGGTCGTCATGGCGTTTGCGCAGGTATGTTAACGTCGTGCTATAGTAGTAAAAGACACGAATAGACAAAAGGAAGGTTTTTACAATGTCAGATAAAAAGAGAATTATCACTTTGCCGACGCGTAAACTGATTGACGCTGACAGGCGCGACGGTTGCGGTGAATGTCAGACGTCTTGTCAATCGGCCTGCAAAACGTCGTGCGGTGTCGCGAATCAGCAGTGTGAGCAGGAGCGCGACTAATCGCATTACTTTTGTGATGAAGGCCCGAAGCGTCGGCATGCCGTGCTGAAAAGACGGCGCGCCGGTTTCTTGCGGATGAGCGGATGGTACATCAGTATAAACTGAACGGCTACAACATCGTGTTGGACGTCGATAGCGGCAGTATTCATCTCGTAGACGAGCTCGTCTACGAGATTATTTCTTTGTACGAAAAGACAGGCAGGACAGATATCGTTCGCGCGCTTTCCGATCGTTTCGAACCTGACGATATCCGTTCAGCGCTCGTTGAAGTGGAGGAGCTCGTCGATCAGCAAAAGCTGTTCTCTCGTACGGATCACGCCGCGCGACTTTTTGCGGGTCCAGGATTCCCGACGACGAAGAGGAAGAGTTCGACAGCAAACGCACAACTCGATCATGATGAAGGCGCGGATGAGTATGGCCGGAAACATGAAGATGTTATCAAGGCGCTCTGTCTCAATGTCGCTCACACATGCAATCTCGATTGCTCTTATTGTTTTGCCGGACAGGGCAAGTACAAAGGAGAGCGGGCGCTCATGTCGTTTGAGACGGGCAAGAAGGCGATCGACTTTCTCATCAATCATTCAGGATCGAGGCGGAATCTTGAAGTCGACTTCTTCGGCGGTGAACCGCTTCTCAATTGGCAGATGGTCAAAGATGTCGTCACTTATGCACGTTCCGTCGAAGAGAAGACCGGCAAGCATTTCCGTTTCACGTTGACGACGAATGGCCTGCTTATCGATGACGACGTGATCGAGTTCACGAACAAAGAGATGCATAACGTCGTCCTCAGTCTCGACGGACGCCCTCACGTGCACGACCGTTTTCGTGTCGATATAGGGGGGCAAGGCAGCTATGCGCGTATCGTTCCGAAATTTCTCGAACTCGTTCGCAGACGTAACCGCGGCACGTATTACGTCAGAGGTACATATACGCACCTCAACACCGATTTTATGAACGATATTCTTCATATGCTCGACCTCGGGTTTCGTGAGCTTAGTATGGAGCCGGTCGTTTGCCGCCCGGACGAGCCGTATGCGCTGACGGAAGAGGACATGCCGGTCCTCAAAGAACAATACGAGAAGCTTGCCAAAGAGATGCTGCGCCGCGAGCGCGAGGGCGACCCTTTCGAGTTCTACCATTTCATGATCGATCTCGAGCACGGTCCCTGCATTTACAAGCGGATCGTCGGCTGTGGGGCAGGGACGGAATATCTTGCCGTGACGCCGACGGGCGACCTCTATCCGTGCCATCAGCTCGTCGATGATCCGTCCTTTTGCATCGGTACTCTTGATGATGGCGTGACGGAACAAGATCTTCAAAATGAGTTTCGAAAGTGCAACATCTTTGCCCGTGAGGCGTGTCGCGATTGCTGGGCGAAGTTGTATTGTGCCGGAGGCTGTGCCGCGAACGCATTTCACATGTCGGGAAGTCTCTTCGGAATCGACACGTTCGGCTGCGAACTTTTCAAAAAGCGTATTGAATGCGCCATCATGATAAAAGTCGCCAAGGCGGTTGCCTCGGCGACTTGACCCTAAGGTTATATTTAACGACGCAAAGGTATTCTGTGTCTGTTAACCTCTCATTCCCTTCTGGCGTTTTTACAGATTAACGTTCAAACGTGATGCGGTTTTCCGCAACACCCATGCCGTCTTCCTCGATTTCTTCAACGGACGCGATGGAAAGGTCGAAGAGGAGTAATTGTTCATTCAGCGACAAGTTGTCAATAAATTTCTCATTGCCTTGGAAAAGATTCAAAGCTTCTCCGCTTAACGCTTTTTCCTCGATAACGAATCGATAGGTCTTGCCCTTGCTGACAGTTTCCAACAAGGAATCCGCGACCTCAAGCAGAAAGGGCTTTGTCTGGTAGCATGCGACTAAGAGCATTCTCGGCGTTTCTCCGTCAAGCACATAATCGGGGATGATGTCGATCACGCGAGCTGCAAACTCTCCCTTTGCGATGACGGAGGTGATTATTGTCTCTTCCGATTCAGTAGATTCAATTTCAGTAGTTTCGGCTTCAGTGGTTTCGACCGTCTCGGTATCTTCAATATCGACCTCGACCTCAATGACCTCTTCATTTGTTTTCGGATCGCCGACTTTGATACCGAGGGTGCAAGCACTTGACAACATCAATGCAATCAAAAGCAAACAAACGACGACCGGTATTTTCTTCATAATGTAATCCCCCTATCCCGTTCTTCGTTGATCTTCAATCAGGCTTTTTGTTCGTTGCACAGCCTGCACAAACTCTCGAAACGACCTAGTAGTGCGGTATTACGGCGATCCAGCCGTGAATATCTTCGACAGTCTGACGCTGGATGCCGGTGAGTATATCGTAGAACATCTGCGCCACGGATCCAATCTCTCTGTTGTTGATGATGATCGATTCGCCCATGTATTGGAGCTCGCCGACAGGAGAGATGACGGCCGCCGTGCCTGTACCGAACGCTTCCGTCAGGCGTCCTTCAGCATGTGCCTCATACAGTTCTTTGACGCTGATACGGCGTTCTTCCACAATCATATCGCGGTCTTTGGCGAGCGTGATGACGGAGTCGCGCGTCACGCCCGGCAAGATGGTATCTCCGAGTTCCGCTGTGACGATCTTGCCGTCGATCACGAACATCATATTCATGGCGCCGACCTCTTCAACGTATTTCTGTTCGCGCCCGTCGAGCCAGAGTACTTGGTTGAATCCGGCATCCATAGCCTCTTTCGTCGCCTTGAAGCTGGCGGCGTAGTTCCCGCCCGTTTTCGCGCGTCCCATGCCGCCTTTGACGGCACGTACATAACGCTGTTCGATGCGGATACGAACCGGTTTCATGCCGTCCGGATAGTACGATCCTGACGGCGCGCAAATGACAAAGTAGATAAAGCGCTCGGCGGAATGTGCGCCGAGGCTCTTGCCGTCCGCGATCATCGTCGGTCGTATGTAGAGCGACGTTCCCTCACTGCTCGGCACCCAGTCGCGATCGAGATCGATTAAACGCGAAATAGCTTCGACCTGAAAATCTTCGTCAAGGGCGGGCATGCAAGTGCGATCGGCGCTTCGGTTCATGCGGCGCGCATTATCGATGAGGCGGAAAGAACCGACCTCACCATTCGGCAATCTGTACGCTTTGGTGCCTTCGAATATTTCCTGTGCGTAATGAAAGACAGGTGATGCCGGATCGAGACAAAGCGGTCCATACGGGACGATACGCGCATCGTGCCACCCAATGCCTTTGTCGTACTCGACAATAAACATATGGTCGGTAAAAATACGCCCAAAGCCGAGTTTGCTCTCGTCTGTCGGTTTAACTTTCGGGTTTTCTGTTCTGGTAATCTTGATGTCCATTGTTGATCCTTTCTCGAATCAATCTCTTGCGGAGCTGACGCTTTGTACATCTTTTCCCTTCGAGATTGATTGGGGAAGTTGCTGACGGTAAGGGTACGCGGCACCCCCTCTTGCCGAATACCCTTGAGTCATCTGTTTCTTGCTCACAGTCTCACGCAGGCGGCGCCTCGCTGGAGCGCGACCTCGTTCAGTTCGACGAGGTGAGCCTTTTTGCCGGTGAAAATGTTTCGCAACATATCAACGACTGTTTCAAATTTCAAAAATTTAGTCGCCTCGATGTAGGCGCCGAGCATCGCCATGTTGGCGACGCGCATATTGCCGAGCTCCGAAGCGATTTCGAGTGACGGGACATAGACGATCCGTACGTCGTCGCGTTTGACCTTGCGCTCAACGATCGATTCGTTGACGAGGATTAAGCCGCCCGGTTTGACGGTCGGCTCGAACTTATCGAGGGACGGCTGGTTCATAGCGATGAGCTCGCTCGGCTCGAGGACGATCGGCGAGATGATTTCCGTATCGGCAATGACGACGCTGCAGTTCGCCGTACCGCCACGCATCTCAGGGCCATATGACGGCAGCCAGCTGACGTTCAGGCCCTGCGCCATCGCTGCTTCCGACATCGTCGTGCCGATCGACATGACGCCCTGTCCGCCGAAACCCGCTACGATGATTTCATGGTAAGCCATCTCATGCCTCCTTTGTGATGTCTTTGTAAACGCCGAGCGGGAAGACGGGAATCATGTTCTCGTTCAGCCATTCGAGCGCTTTAACGGGTGTCAAGCCCCAGTTCGTCGGACATGTCGATAAGACTTCGATCAGCGTGAATCCGCGTCCTTCGATTTGCAGTTCGAATGCTTTCTTAATGGCTCGTTTCGCTCTCATGACGTTGGCGGGCGATGTGACGGTGACACGCTCGATGTAGGCGGCGCCATCGATTGTCGCGAGCATTTCCGCGATACGGATTGGCGATCCCGCGTGACTCTTGTCACGGCCGAGCGGCGCCGTGGTGGCGCGCTGTCCGACGAGTGTTGTCGGGGCCATCTGGCCGCCGGTCATGCCGTAAATAGCGTTGTTGACGAAGACCGTCGTGATGTTCTCTCCGCGCATCGCCGCGTGCGTGATTTCTCCCGTGCCGATCGCGGCGAGGTCTCCGTCGCCCTGATATGTGAAGACGACTTTGTCAGGCAACACGCGTTTGATGCCTGTCGCGACGGCGGGGGCGCGGCCGTGTGCCGCTTCCTGCATATCGCAGTTGAAGTAGTCGTAAGCGAAGACAGAGCAACCGACCGGCGCGACGCCTACGGTGTTCCCTAGGACGCCTAGTTCTTCAAGCGTTTCGGCGACGAGTCTATGAATGATTCCGTGCGTACAGCCCGGACAATAGTGTGTTTCAATATCGGCGAGACCTTTCGATCTTTGATAGACGATTGCCATGCTTTTACCTCCCCAAAGCTTTCAGCGCGGCATTTGCCACTTCGCGCGGCGTCGGAACGACACCTCCAGCCTGCCCGACGAAGGAGACGGGTTTGACGCCGTTGACTCCGATGCGTACGTCGTCAACCATCTGTCCCGTGCTCATTTCAACGGTGACGACGGCTTTGACGCTCTCTTGCGCGGCGACCTGATGAAGCGCTTCATACGGGTACGGCCAGACGGTGATCGGGCGGAAGACGCCGGCCTTGATGCCTTCTTTTTCGAGAATGCCCGCGGCGGCGCGCGCGAGTCGAGCCGGTGTGCCGTAGGCGACAAAGATGATTTTGGCACCGTCCGTGTCGTTCGTCTCGTAGCGCTGCTCATTTGCGATAACGCGTCGGTATTTATCTTCCAGACGATGGTTGTGAGCATTACACGCTTCCGGGCTGATAAAAAGCGAATTGATGATGTTCGGCTCACGTTCACCTTTTGTGCCGGTTGTCGCCCACGATTTTTTAGGCAGATCGTCCGGAGACACGGGCGGTTTTTTCCACTCGATCGGCTCCATCATCTGGCCGATCATGCCGTCGAGAAGCATCATGACGGGCATGCGGTAGCGGTCTGCTAGCTCAAAGGCTTCCTGCATCAGGTCGACGACTTCCTGAATATTGGCCGGCGCGAAGACGATCAACCTATAGTCTCCGTTGCCGCCGCCGCGCGTCGCCTGAAAATAGTCACCTTGCGCAGGCTGAATCGTTCCGAGTCCGGGGCCTCCGCGCATGACGTTGACGATGACTCCCGGCAGCTCGGCGCCGCACATGTAGGAGATGCCTTCCTGTTTCAAGCTGATGCCGGGCGACGATGAGGACGTCATCACGCGCGCCCCGGCGCCCGCCGCGCCGTAGACCATGTTGATGGCGGCGATTTCCGATTCAGATTGAAGAAAGATGCCCCCCGCCTTCGGCATATGCAGCGACATGTATTCGGGAATTTCGCTCTGAGGTGTGATCGGGTATCCGAAATAGCATCGACATCCGGCGCGGATGGCCGCCTCCGCGATGGCTTCGTTTCCCTTCCAAAGTTCTTTTGCCATACTGCCCCCCTCTACTCGCGTTCCACGGTAATGATGGAATCCGGGCACATGCGCGCGCAATTGGCGCACCCGATGCACTTGTCCATTTCCTTAACCGTGGCGGGGTGATACCCCTTGCGGTTCGTCATACTTTCATCGAGAAAGATGATCTTTTTCGGACAGACCGAGACGCAAAGGCCGCAGCCTTTACACCAATCCTGCCGAAACGTTACCCTTCCTTTTGCCATGCGAATAGTCCTCCTTCGTGGTCACCGAGTTCCCATGGTTTTGTCATATATCGATCGATCGGAAAAAAAGAGCCGTTCAGTCGGCCTTTCAATTCTTCCTCGAATTTGCGTTCAGCTACAGTATAAATGAGCGGCAGGTTTATCGCTTTAGCGACATTTGCCGCGAACTCATCGCCGCTTAAAATGACATCTACCGTTGTCTCTTCGCCGAGATGCGTGTTGTTGACGATGCCCGTTATCTGCTGCTTGCTTGCCGCCTCCGTAAGTTGTAAGTAGCGTCTGACCTTGTCGATCGTTCCGTTTTCAACGCGATTTTGATTGATCACGAACCAGAAATCGAAATCGATCCGGTCTAGCTGCGGCTGATAATAGCCGAGAAGGCGCGCACCGACGGGGTCGCCTCCTAGATCGATGATGCTCTGCTGCTGACGATTTGCGAAAATTGCCATGATGTCGGGCGGAAGCGCGGGGATGTCCGCCTTTCCGAAGTTAGACGTTACGTAGACAGTGATACCCTCGCATTCAAGTTCACGGCTGCGCTCATAAGACCGAAAATACGGGTTGACGATGTCGAGGTCGGCAAGCGCCGTCTTTCGGCCGTCACGCGCCATGGCAAAGGCGAGATTGACGGCAAATTCCGTTTTCCCCGTCCCGTAATGTCCCGAGATGATCGTGATTTGTTTCTCTGGCAGTTTCAAACCGTCACTCCTTCTCGTAGACGCATAACGGCTCACGTCCCGCCAACGCTTCGCTCACGGCTTCCGCCAATGCCGTCAGTTCGTCTTCGCCGGGATACACGTGGACCGGCGCGATAAAACCGATGCGATCAATAATCCACTTTACGAACCCCTCGCCGTAAGCGAGTCCTCCCGTGAGCAATATGGCGTCGACGTCGCCCTTGAGAACGGCTGCCGCGCTGCCGATCTCTTTGGCGACCTGATAAGCCATCGCTTCATAGATAAGGTTCGCCTTCTCATCGCCGGAGATTATTCTCCGCTCGACTTCACGAGCGTCGCTCGTTCCAAGGTAAGAAGTGAGACCGCCTCCTCCGACAAGAGCTTTTTTTAATTCGCTTTCCGAATATTTCCCCGAGTAGCAGAGCTCAATGAGCGAAAAAATCGGAAGTCCGCCTGAGCGTTCCGGTGAAAAAGGTCCGTCACCCGACAGCGCGTTGTTGACATCGATGACTTTGCCTCTCCTGTGTGCGCCGACGGAGATCCCGCCTCCCATGTGGGCGATGATCAAGTTGCAGTTTTGCGGCGAACCGCCATGTTCACGGCAAAAGCGCCGCGCGACGGCTTTCTGATTGAGCGGGTGAAAAATAGAAATACGTTCAATTGAATGCCATCCGGAGATGCGTGCCAAAGGTTCCAGTTCGTCGACGATAACGGGATCGGCGATGTACGCCTTTAAGTTGTGCCGAGTTGCGATGTTGTATGCGAGGATGCCGCCAAGATTGCTCGAATGCCATCCGTACCGGCACGCCGTCATATCGTCGATCATGGCGGCGTTGACCTCATAGACGCCTCCGTCGAGCGGGTGTAAGAGTCCTCCGCGTCCGACGATCGCGTCCATCGAATCGACATCTATGTTTTCTTCCTCCAAGATATTGAGGATGAGCTTCTGTCTGACGGGGAGCTGACTTTTGAGATCCTTCAAACGTTCCATTTCAGCTCCATGACGGATTGTTTTCTCGAAAGAGAGCGCTCCATTCTCGTAAATGCCGACTTTTGTCGAGGTCGATCCGGGATTGATGATGAGTAATCGTGCCATCTCTATCTCTCCTGCCTGCTCAACCGTTCAGTCCCCGCCTTGCGCCGTTCCTGCTCAAGGGCGATATAAAGTGCCAATGTGATGGAATTGAGTTTCGCATCCATTAAATCGCTTCGAGATGTCACGATGACGGGCGCTTTTGCTCCGAGAACGAGTCCGGCACCGGGGGCGTCGCACAGGAAGGCGAGCGCTTTATAAAGAACATTTCCCGCCTCGATGTTCGGCATGAGCAAGATGTCAACGTTTCCGGCGACCGGGTCGGTGACGCCTTTACGGCGCGCCGCATCCGGGAAGAGCGCATTGTCAAGCGCAAATGGACCGCCCACGCGGCACCCCGTCAGATCGCCTTCCCGATTCATTCGCACGAGTTCCTCCGCATCGACGGTCGCCTGCATGGCGGAGTTTACTTTCTCAAGGGCGCAGATGCACGCGACTTGAGGTTCGTCGATTCCGAGCAAGTGCGCGACTTTGACGGCGTTCTCAATGATGTGTTTTTTCGCCGCAACATCGGGAGCGATGCACATCCCGGCATCGGTAACGATCATGGGACGATTGATCTTCGGAATAAAAAAGAGACCGATATGCGAAAGCAACTCTCCGTCTCTTATTCCCGTTTCGCGATTCAGGATCGCTTTGAGCACGTAGGCGGTGCCGACGAGCCCCTTCATAATGGCGTCGGCATATTCCATGCGTATCAAGCGAACGGCCAAGTTGCACGCCTCGACGTCGTCCGTCTCCTCGATGATTTCATATTGCTCGGCTCTGACTCCGCAGCGATTGCCGGCTTCAATGATCTTGTCACGATGACCGATGAGAATCGGTTCGGCGATCCCTAACGCCGACGCCTTATCAATGGAGAGCAGCACATCTTCATTCTGAGCGACGGCTACGGCAATGCGCCGGCGCCCCGAAGCGACAATTTTCTCATTCATGAAATCGAAAGACTGTATCATAGATTCCTTCCGGCTTAATCGCATCTACGCCATGTCGCTTCTCGTGACATGTCTCCATCTCGTCGAAATCGACGCAGTTTCCGCACAACGACGATTGACTTCCGGCATTGCTCAAACATCTTGGCGCCGTGATCTCTGATGCTTGCATATCAGGCGTTATACGATCATTCATCTGAAAATGAATAACGTCTGTGTTTGAGTTCAGTGTACTCTATTGTGTAACGGATGGTCAAACTTAAATTGACGAGTCTTCGTGTCACATTCGTTGTCCTGAACACGTCAATTTTCAAGAGAGCTAGTCGGCGGAGAAGAGTAATGGTACTACTTATGGTAAAATCTCATCAAACGCGTTGATTACTTTTGCAAGCGACACGATAAGGAGGGAGATCCATGATTAAAGAATTTAAGGTTCAGTATGAGGAAAGAGAGCGCAAGCTTTCAGAGCTTCAGCCGTACGAAGTCGCCTTGCTTCGGAGAACCATCGAGATTTGCGCGGAGGCAAAGGCGCGCGGGGATCATCCGTTTGGCTGTCTTCTCGCTGATGCGGAGGGAAATATTCTGATGGAACAAGGCAATGAGGAGGTCACGCGCGGAGGTGACTGCACTTCGCATGCGGAAGCATTGCTGATGCGAAAAGCGTCACAAATTTACGATAAGGAAGCCATGTCAAAACTGACGATGTACAATTGCGCCGACTCATGTGCCATGTGTACGGGTGCGATGTACTGGGGAAACTTGGGGAGAATGGTGTATATCTGTCCTGAATCGAAGCTCAAAGAAGTGACAGGCGATGACATCCGTAACCCGACGTTGAATTTGCCGAGCGCTGTCGTTATCGCCTGCGGTCAAAAACCGATGGAAATTGTAGGCCCGTTTCCTGAGCTTGTGCCTGATTTCCTCGCCTTACATGAGGGTTATTGGGACAAAGGATCATAGCTCCGGCAATTAAAAGAAGAAAAAGAAAAACGCTGTAATCATAGGCGGACGGTAAATTTTGCCAGTCCGCCTTGTTTTTCGCGGCACTTTGAATCTATTCGCTGAGACTGTTGCTATAATTGTCAAGAGAAATCATTCCCTAGGAGCGACGAGATGATGAATAACCCGTGGAAACTTTACGACGCCCTGATTGAAGGAGTCGACCCTTCATGGAAAGTAGATTATTATTCACAAGGCGTGACATGGTGTGAAGTCTTTTCAGGTGAGAACTCAGGTATCGCCATGTGTATGCACGAGCGCGGACCCGGTTCTCAATTCCCCGAACCTTTTGAAGGGATGTCGTTGAAAGACATGGCGGCGATGATCAAGTCGTGGAATTTTCTCGAGGCGTCGCTCGGGTTGGCGGCGTTGAACTGTTACTACAATACCGTCGAAAAAGTGAAGAGCCTCGGCGGTTTTCGCGGCCTGGAGATCTGCACGGGCGCCGTCGATTATGAAAAGCGCAAGCAGCTCAATGCATTTATTGCGTTTCAAGATGAAATCGCAGGCAAAAAAGTTGCCGTTATCGGTCACTTCCCGCACATTGAACGCAAGATCGGCGGTATTTCAGATCTGATTGTGATCGAGCGCCGCCCTCAGAAAGGCGATTATCCCGATTCCGCCTCCGAGTATATTCTCCGTGAACACGACTATGTCTTTATCACGGGGTCTACCTTGACGAACAAGACGCTTCCGCGATTGCTTGATGTTGCCGGCGATCGCTGTAAAGTCAGTCTCGTCGGTCCTTCCGCCTGTATGGCGCCTGCCCTTTTTGAGATGGGCGTCCACAATATTTCAGGGTATTGCGCCACAGACCAGAAACTCCTCGATCAGGCTATCCGTCGCGGTGATGTGATGGCGATTTACGACGCGGGATATATGGTGAGCGTTGATCGTCCGCTTTGGTAAGATCGATTCAGTGCTTTTTCCTAGAGCTTTCTGAAAACCGCTAACAGTGAGAACGAGACAGTTTTTTGCAGTTCTAAAGAATTACATGCGCTTGGCTGAATCACTACTTTTGGCCAGTCACATGTGATTTTATCTCGAATGTGGTCAAAAAATTAACCTTGAACACCCAACTTAAGAGAGGCTGTCTCGTTTTGAGACAACCTCTCCTTTGAACGTTGCGTCAATTCACCCAGCTAAAAGATATATTCCGTTGTTCGAACGTTTTTGACGATCACTTTTCCTTCGCGAATAACGTACGGTCTGTTCGGAGCGAGTGCGATCGCCTCTCGGATATTTTTCGCTTCGATTAGGACGAGGTTGGCGTCGCAACCTTCTTTGAGTCCGTAGGCTGGCAGATTCATGATCTTGTTGGCGTCCGTCGTGATCATGTCGAAGACCTTTTCCAGCTCGTGAGGCAGGCTCATCTGGGCTGCGTGAACGGTGACGTTTGCCACTTGGAGCATGTCGGCACACCCGAGCGGATAGAACGTGTCGTTGACGCAGTCTTGCCCGAAGCTGACGTTGACGCCGGCTTCAAGCAGTTCCTTCACGCGCGTGATGCCGCGGCGGATCGGCTGTTTGTCGAGGCGTCCCTGAAGCATTAAGTTCGTGACGGGATTCGTGATCATGTGGATACCGGCGCGCGCGACTTTGTCGATGACATAGGAGGCGTAGTGGTCGTCGTAAGCGGCGAGCGCACATGTGTGTCCCGCCGTGACACGTCCGTGCCATCCGCGTTTGATCGTTTCGTCCGCCACCATTTCAAGCGTCCGATAAAAAGGATCATCTGTTTCATCGACGTGCATGTCGATGTCGGCGTCGTACTTCTCAGCGAGATCGAAACAGAATTTGACATGGGCGAGGCTGTCGTCCGGCGTGTTTTCATTCGCCGGCATACCTCCGACGATGTCACAACCCATCTTCATCGCTTCTTCCATCAGTCGATCGCATCCCGGATCCTTCAGAATTCCCTCCTGCGGGAATGCGACGAGTTGGAGAGTCATTTTGTCGCGGTATCGTTCACGGAGGGCCAAGACACCTTTGAGCGGTTTGAGCCCGCCGATCGTGTCGATATCGACGTGCGTGCGCATAGCA
>JGI24708J26588_10001317_pt1 | contig 19625 bp, 22 predicted proteins | sample BioPla1DNA2_FD_26588 | JGI IMG/M metagenome (IMG submission 26588) | reverse complement strand
CGAGGAAGTAAAAAGCGGAATTACAAAATCTAAAATCGCTAAATTATATAAAATTGATGAATCTAAGGTGTTATCTATAGTTCATTTTGCCCCCGCCNATGCCATAAAAATTACGATTGAGCGTCCCAGGGCTTCCGGTGATTTAGGCGAAACAGATGTTTACGGGGCGCAACAACATGCACCTTTGTACGAGCTAACTTATTAGAGGAGTGATAGGGTTGAAAATCAAAGATATCGTTTTGTCGAAAGGACTTACAGGTTTTTACTTTGATGATCAAAAGGCTATACGCATGGGAAATGCAGTGCAGAACGGCATTACTTATGATGGCTCCCCTATTACCTCAGGCTTTCATAGTATCAGGCAAGCGGGGGAGAGCGTATCAGTTCAAATTGTCTTAGGAGATGGACAGGTTGCATACGGAGATTGCGCGGCCGTGCAATATTCCGGTGCAGGGGGCCGAGATCCACTGTTTTTGGCAGACACGTATATTCCCACAATTCAAAAACTCGTTGTACCACTTTTAGTTGGAAAGTCCCTAGACTCTTTTAAAGAAATAGCCATAGAGATAGAAAATATCAGAGACCAAAATGGCAAAGCACTACATACTGCAATTCGCTATGGAGTAACCCAAGCACTATTAGATGCCGTGGCGCGAAGTAAACAGACAACAATGGCNGAAGTCATTGTGGAAGAATACGGATTAGAACTTATTCCTGAGCCCGTTTTAATTTTTTGTCAGACAGGTGATGACCGTAAAACTAACGCTGATCGCATGATAATTAAAGGGGCTGACATGCTCCCCCATGGTCTGTATAATAATATTNATAAACTGGGAAAACAGGGTGAGTATCTCAAAGAATACTTAGCATGGTTAAAGGCTAGGATCCAAGAACTCAAAATAAATCCCCGGTACTTACCTGATTTACAGATTGATGTTTACGGAACTATCGGAGAAGCTTTCGATAATGACATAAAAAAGATAGGGGAATATGCCGGGGAACTGGCGAAAGTAGTCGCACCCCATGAGCTTTTCATTGAAGGTCCCATAGAATGTGCAAGCAAAGAAGAGCAAATTAAGGCAATGGCAGAATTGCGGGCTTATGTTGATGATAACAATATACCGGTTAAATTTGTTGTGGATGAGTGGTGTAATACTTTAGATGATATTAAGGCTTTTGTTGATGCAAAGGCCGGTCACATGATCCAAATTAAGGCACCCGATTTAGGAAGTCTGCATAACTCTGTGGAAGCCGTCCTTTATTGCAGAGAAAATGGTTTGCTCCCTTATCTTGGAGGCTCTTGCAACGAAACTGAACGTTCCGCGCAAATTACCGTACAAATAGCTGTGGCCACTAGACCGAGACAAATCTTATCAAAGCCCGGCATGGGTGTTGATGAAGGATTGTCAATTTGCACCAATGAAATGAACCGTTTAGTTGCCTTGTTAAAAAGTAAAGCGAGGTAGAAAAAATAATTGAAGACGATCAAGTATACAGATATAGTAAACAAAACAAAAGAGCTAGCTCTAGAGGCAAATTTTAACCTTCCCAAAGATGTTTATAATGCTTTGCTCGAAGCGAAGGAAAAAGAGACTTCCCCTTTGGGTAAAAGTGTTATAGAAATTGTACTTAAAAATGCGCGCGTTGCCAAAGANGAACAGCTAGCCATTTGCCAAGATACCGGGGTTGTAGTTGTTTTTGCCGAGATAGGTCAAGATGTACGGATTGAAGGGGGATTGCTCGCCGATGCAATTAACGAAGGCGTAAGGCAGGCTTACGAAGAGGGTTATCTTCGCAAGAGTGTCATTAGCGATCCGGTGGAGCGAATAAACACAGCGGATAATACCCCCGCAGTAATACATTTTTCTTTAGTGGAAGGCGACCAATTACATCTAACTTTGGCTCCAAAAGGTTTTGGTAGCGAGAACATGTCGAGGCTAAAAATGTTTAAACCCACAGATGACATTGAACTGATAAAGAATTTTATTGTGGATACCGTGGTGGAGGCGGGAGGCAACCCATGCCCACCAATAATAATGGGTATTGGTCTGGGCGGCACAATGGAAAAGGCCGGATTATTAGCGAAAAAGGCTTTATTCCGAAAAATTGGTTCAAAACATCCCAAAAAGCACCTTGCAGAATTAGAAGAGGAACTTTTAATATTAATTAATAAAACCGGTGTGGGTCCTCAAGGTTTTGGTGGTTCCCAGACGGCTTTAGCCGTCTTCATTGAAGAATTCCCCACNCACATTGCGGGGCTACCGGTAGCGGTTAATCTCAATTGCCATGCGGCACGCCATGCGGAGGCGATCTTGTAATGCATTATACAACTTTAGTACAGGCAGTATACTATGCCCCTAGGGGTAAAAAAAGGCTCATGCATTTAGGTATGCTTGTTTCTCAACGTTATTTAGGAGCNGATGACCGTTTAATTGGGGTTGTGGGAGATGCAGGNGCAGGTAAATCCCTTTTAATTAGGGGTATGTTTCCCGGCTTAGTTTTGACCAATGATGATAATGGGGTGAATGTTCGCCCTTTGCCTGTCTTGGAAGATGCCCGGAACAACTTTTTTCGTATGCACACTTATCATATTGATGTTCGTTTCGAAATGGCATTCACACCATTATGGGAACTTGCTGAGGCCGTGGAAAAAGCGATTTCAGAAGGGCATCGCGTTGTTGCGGAACATTTTGATCTATTATATTCGCTTTTAAATTTGAATGCAGAAGTACTCATTGGAGTGGGAGAAGAGGTCGTTGTTACAAAGCCGACAATATTTGGACCTTTCCCGTCAGAAGTGGCTAAGCAGGCTTATGATTCATTAGTTTACCGAAAAATGGCCCATAGCGCAGAGGATCTAACTTCAATTATTTTTGAAGAGATGGGTTCCGAATTACCTNGATTTCATAGTGATGTGCGGCGCGGTTTTGTTGTAGAATTCACACGCGAGCCTGATGTCGATTTATATGAAGTTGAACGAAGGGTTCTAGATTATATAAGAGAAGATTTACCCATTTGCTATTATGATGACAAATCAATTTTAATAGGCGAGGAAAGATTGGAGTGTTCGGGTCCTCGAATTCATATGAAGTCTACTGGCGAAATTAAACAATTTCGGTTGGAGAAAGAATTTCAATATTCACCTATTAGTAAGACGTTTTTATTGGCCGGGCGTGTAGGTTAGTGGGGGGGAAACAAAGTGGTTCGAGTATTGCAAGCCGATAGCGACAGACATTTCCTTGATGAAGTGGAGAGCTACTTTAATCGGCTTCCTGATTTTAGATATTCAGGGGGCTTTGATAATAGCTATAATTTACTGAAAAAGATCGAAGATACTTGTCCCGATGTCCTCTTAATCGGGTTAGATCTGTCGCCACTCGGAGGAGTAGATGTTTTAAGGGANATCAGATACAAGCTGGAAATAAATAAGCCCATAGTGATCATGATAAGCACTGAACTGCAAAGTGATGCTATTATTCAGGAAATGCCTAATCTTGGTGCTGATTATTATGTTTTAAGACCGGTTGACTTGGTTGTCCTAGAAAACAGAATTAGACAAATTCTGAAGATAAATCTGCCTGAAAGTGCGAGAAAAGTCTGTCGTAATCAGGTGCATGAAACTTGTGTAAGATATTTTTATAAAATGGGTATCCCACCCCATTATAAAGGCTACAGATACTTGATGGAAGGAATTTGGCTTGCTATTAAACATCCTTTTTTATTGAATTCCGTTACGAAGGATCTCTACCCCGCGATTGGAGAAAAATATAATACCAGTAGTGCCCAAGTGGAGAGAACCATGCGATATGCGCTGGATAAAACCTGGGAAGAAGGTAACGTTAAAAGTCTTTACGAATTTTTCCCCTATGAAATTTCGAAAAACAAAGGTAAACCAACGAATTCAGCTTTTATTGCAAAAATGGTGGAATTGGTAAGTTTAGAGATTAGGTAAAATGGCTAAATTGATATACGACTATGCATACTAAGGAGGACGGTGATAAACCGTCTTTTTTTGTTTGGGAGGGGCTGCGGTGCAGGGCAAAGTGAGGCTGGGGAAGAGAACAAAAGAATTGGCTCCCCTATTAAAACCTGGGGAAATTGCGGTGATCTGTCATGAAGATTTAGATGCCGTAGGTGCTTCCGGACTTATTGAGGCCGGGGTAGCAGCTGTAATCAATGCCCGTAACTCCTTTACATGTCGTTATCCTAATCTAGGTCCGCAACTTCTCATTGACCATGGTATTGCCCTTTTGGATAATGTGGGCGAGGCGATCTTCACGAAGCTGGAGGATGGCGACGTGATTACAATTGAGGGACGGAAAATCATTAGTTGCAATAAAGTAATTGCCGTTGGAACGGTCGCCACAGAGCATCTAATACAAGAAAGGCGAAATGTGGCCCAGCGAAATCTGTCTAAAGAATTGGACATTTTCGTAGCAAACACCTTGGAATACGCTGCTAAGGAAAAGGATGCAATATTGGGTAATCATAATTTTCCTCCGCTCAATGTTGTACTTAAGGATAAAACTGTTGTGGTGGTAGTTCGTGGTTTAGGTTATAAAGACGATTTAAGGATTTTATCCCCTTTTATACATGAGACAAAACCTATTCTGGTGGGAGTTGATGGAGGTGCAGATGCTTTATTAGCCTTTGGTTATAAACCACATCTTGTCGTTGGTGACATGGATAGCGTGAGTGATTCTGCACTAACGTCAGGTGCTCAAATTTTGGCCCATGCCTATGTAAATGGTACATGTCCTTGCGCCAATCGATTAGAGAATTTGGGGTTAGATTATGATCAAATCCATATTCCGGGCACCAGTGAGGATTTGGCTTTGCTCTTAAGTCACTCGGCAGGTGCCAAGCTCATTGTCTTAGTAGGTTCCCATTCAAATATGATAGATTTCTTAGAAAAAGGTCGGCCGGGTATGGCATCAACATTCTTAACCCGCTTAAAAATAGGGTCCCTTCTTTTAGATGCAAAACGCGTCAGTGAACTCTATCGACCCGGTCCCTCAGTACATGTTTTTCCGGTGGTCTTGGCTGCATTGATTCCCATTTTAATATTTCTAAGCCAAGTATCGCCGTGGCGATACTACTTGCGACTATTTTGGCTTCAACTTCGTTTGATTGCGGGGTGGCTTTGATGAATTTTGGTTTTAGATACCATCTCGCCTCTTTGATGGCGGTATTTTTAAGTCTAATTTTAGGCATTCTAATAGGGGGTGCATTATTTCCTGATAATGCGTTAGTAGAGGAGCAAGATCAACTCATCTCTAATCTAGAAGAATATTTTGTGCAGATGCAAGAAGAATTGCAGTTGTTAAATACTCAATTAACGGTGTCTGACTCTGCATGGTCCGAATTGAGGGATAACCTTTTTAAAAGTCGTCTCATGGGAAAAACAATAATAATGATTGCAGAAAATTCTCAAGACGATTATTTGGTAGAGATGCTGAGTTTAACGGGGGCAGAAATGAAGGTGATTACTTCAGAAGTATTACCGCTGGTAGTACCTGATGAGGAAGTTTTCTTTTTGACGCGTTTATCAAATGAAGAACTCACAACCAATCTTTTGGATGAAATAAATAGGATTGTGGAAAATGGCGGTAACATGGTTTTTGTCTGGGATACAACGATCAAACCATCACTACAGGGTCTTCCCCTAAGTCTGCAAATAGATGGTGTGGATACTAAAATTGGGCAAATTGCTCTTGTTCTCGGCCTGTTAACTAAGGGCAAAGGGCACTACGGGATGCACAAAGAATCAAAAGGATTGTTCCCATTATGAAAGTGGTTGCTCTAATTCCTGCTTACAATGAAGAAGAAACCATCGCATCAACGTTAGTAGCACTACAAAAGATCGCCCTTTTAAATCAAATAGTCGTAATTAACGATGGCTCCACAGATGAAACTGCAGAGGTTGTAAAAAGACACAAAGGTGTAACTTTACTCAATTTAAATAAAAATAGTGGTAAAGGGGCGGCACTAAATTATGGACTACAAAATTTTCAAGCAGATATTTTTGTTCTTCTAGATGCCGATTTGGGCCACACTGCAATTCATGGTGAGCGCCTGATTTATCCGGTTTTAAAGGGTAATGCCCATATGACAATTGCTAAATTCCAAAAAAAGCAAAGTTCCTCCCAGGAAAAAATGGGATTCGGTCTAGTAAGAAGGTTAGCAACCTTGGGTGTTAAAGTGCTCACAAAAAAGACAATAACAAGCCCCCTTTCGGGGCAAAGGGCCATAAATGCAGAGGTATTACAAAGATTGGGACCGTTTTTCGCCGGATTTAGTGTGGAGATAGGGTTAACTGTAGGTGCACTGCACCATGGGTACGATGTACTGGAAATCCCATTACCAATGAAACATCGGGCTTATGGTCGCGGAATTAAGGGAATCAAACACCGTGGGAATCAATTAATTCATGTATTCAGGGGCTTGCACCATTGTTGGCAGAAAGGGTGGAGATAAGGTGATTGTATGGCTAGTATTAGTTGCTGCAGGATATCTAACGTCCCTTGCTTTGAAGCCCGTTTTTAAGGATCAGGTAAGTGAAAATTACAAAGGTGAACATATTCCTACCGGGCTTGGATTGGCATTTGTACTACCCACGGTATTGGTTTTAGTTCTTAATTTTACTAAAGTACCTTCTGCTCCGCTATATGCAGTTGTAATCCTGTTCTTTTCTATTTTAGGTATACTTGATGACAATCTAGGAAGCGACACACGAAGAGGTTTTAGGGGCCATTTTGGGCAAAGAGATCCTTCAACNGGGATACTCAAGGCCGTGGGCGGGTTTCTTATCTCTTTGGCAATAGCTATCAGTCTAGGTGGAAACCCATTTCTAGTCGTACTTCATACCGTACTCATTGCCTTGAATGCTAACTTCATCAATCTACTTGACCGTGCTCCGGGGAGAGCAGGAAAGGTGTTTGNGATTCTTAGTATGGTTCTTGTTCTTTTTAATAGCATAAACATATCTCCTTTGTTGTGGCTTTTAGCCTCGACCATCGGTTATCTAGTTAATGATCTCAAGGCAACAATGATGATGGGTGATACAGGTTCCAATCCCTTAGGTGCTGCACTGGGGTTAGGCATGGTTCTTATTTTCCCTTTAATCGTCAAAGTTTTAATTGTCCTACTTTTGATTGTTTTAAATTTTCTTTCGGAAAAAATATCATTCTCAAAAGTTATTGAATCCAATCGTTTCTTGAAGTTTATGGATCAGCTCGGGCGTTGAAGGATTAAGACCTTCTGTGTGGAAGAAGAAAGCATAATTTCATGTGTCAGGAGAGAATTTATGCGTAATATTTTTATTATTTTAGGCACTTTTTTATTGTTCTTTTCCATATCCAAAGCAAATTCACTTACAACATATAAAGTGAAGCCCGGTGATACTCTCTCGGAAATATCTGTTAGGCAAGGTGTGTCGTGGCAGGAGCTCATGGAGATAAATAAAATAGACGATCCTGATAAACTGATGGCAGGAACCAAACTTCTCATACCCCCTAAAGTAAACAATAGGATTATTAGGGACGACGGAAGTGTTTATGAAATATCCGAAAAGGAAAAGGATATCCTTATAAGATTGGTATATGCCGAGGCACGCGGTGAAGGTCTAGAGGGTCAAATAGCGGTCGCCGCGGTTATCTTAAATAGGGTGCGAAGCGACAAGTTTCCNAACACTGTTTGGGATGTGATTCATCAACAAGGTCAGTTCACTCCAATCCAGCGAGGCACGTTGCCCAGTTCATCAAAGAATACCGGGACTTGTACCAATGCTGTTGATAAAGCGCTGAATGGGGAGGATCCAACTGGTGGAGCTTTATTTTTCTATAACCCCGAGACTTCCCAAGCCAAAGATTATTGGAAAACTAAACCCGTACTAAAACGTATTGGTAATCATAACTTTACCCTCTAGATGAATATAGAATACATGAGGGGTGATCTCATGCGTGTATTCGTCCTAAAGGTAAAGTGGAAGTATTTATTAATCGTTTTATGTTTAGGTTTTTTGGTCTTGATTCCACAGATTAAAGAGCCAATAATGTCCGTTACTTCTTCCGGTAGATTAATACCCATCTATGATGTGAAAACAGAAGAAAAGAAGGTAGCCATTTCATTTGATGCCACCTGGGGAACTGAATTAACCGACGATATTTTAGATACTTTGCGTACTCATAATATAAAAACAACCTTTTTCTTGGCAGGTTATTGGGTAGATAAACATCCGGACTACGTGGTTAAAATTGCAGATTATGGTCATGAAATAGGTAATCATAGTTATTCTCATCCTCATATGAATAGCCTTAACGAACAAGGAATAGCCTACGAGTTGGAGAAGAACGGAAGTCTAATTGAAGACTTGACCGGTCAACGACCCTTTCTCTTTCGACCTCCCTTTGGAGAGTACTCGAATCGAGTAATAACGGTTGCTACTTCTTTAGGTTATTACACTATTCAGTGGTCAGTTGATTCTCTCGATTGGAAGAATCTAAGTAGTAGTCAAATTTNCGATCGGGTTATGGGAAGTATTAAACCCGGTTCAATTGTTCTTTTCCATAACGCAGCTCCAGGAACCCCTGGGGCTATTCGTCGTATAATTCCTGATTTAAAAGAAAAAGGCTACGAGATAGTTCCCGTTTCGGAAATATTGCATAAAGGGGAATATTACGTGGATCACGCGGGGACGATGCATCCGAAGAAAGGTGGTAATTAAGTGATAATTACTAGAAAAAACCTGATTTTTGGAGCCTTAATAATGGTTGTTTTGTTAAGCATTTTCTTAACACCCAAGCTTTATACGTCCGTTCAAAGAAAGCTATATGGTGTAAAGAAAGGAGTTTCTCTTGAAGATGAGCCAATGCAAGGTTTACTGCGTGACGAGTTATACGACGTCATCAGTGATTTGGCAACTAATTATAATGTCGAAGCTCAAAACGCAAAATGTAATTGGAATACCGGAGATATTGAAGTTGAGGTAATAGGGCAAGTGATAGATGTGGAGGAAACCATTGAGCTATTAATAAATGCTGAAGCAGGTAGTTCGTTAAAGCCNATTTTAGTGCCGGTTCTACCCTCTATTACCAGCGCACATTTCCAACCCTTCTACCGCGGACCAACAAGTGAGCCCAAGGTGGCTTTGATGATTAATGTGGATTGGGGAAATGAGTTTATCCCACAAATGCTAGAGGTACTGAAGCAGTATAATGCAAGTGTTACATGGTTTCCCACCGGTCGGTGGGCTGGTCTTTTTCCGGATTTGGTTAAAGAAATAGACGTGGCAGGTCATGAATTGGGAAACCATGGCGGTTGGCATGGTATGCCAAGCAAAATGAGCCGTAGCGAAGTCACTAGGCTCATTGTAGAGGGGGAAAACTTAATACTGGAAGCTTGTGGACAAAAACCTCAGATTTTTGCTCCGCCGGCAGGTGATTTTAATAAACAGACAGTATTGGTTGCAGCTGAACTAGGTTACAAAACTGTTTTGTGGACCATTGATACGGTTGATTGGCAGAANCCGGCGCCCACGGTGATTATAGATAGAGTTATTGGAAAAATTAATAACGGAGCTTTAGTTTTGATGCATCCTACAAAACCCACATTAGAAGCCCTACCCGTTATTCTAGAACATTTGCAAAATCTAGGTTTTATTTGTGTGACCGTTAGTGAACTATTATCTGACTAAAAGTTTTTNGCTAAAGTNCNCCAAATTTCAGGATCTTCGTAACCTAATTCAGATAGTGCTACTCCCGCTAAATCGTATTTATTTATTAAATCAAATTTGTAATTTAAACTGTAACGATTCTCAAACCACACTTCNTTACCGGAACCATAATGAAAGTATGGGCTTTTTGCATTGGCATCCCATTTTATACTAGCACCTTGTTCAGCAGCTAGCTCCAGAATTTCTTTGTGGGAGAGCTTTGATGGATTACCGGTTTTGGACCAGTCAAAGCCAACATTGGGCAAGGCTAATATGGTTTTGTTGACAGGGAGTGTTTTCACAACCTCTTCTAACATTTCTTCTAGTAGTAGGGCCGAAGTTAGTGGACCTGGGTTTGTGTATTGGTTTGGGTTTCTTAATACAACGTAATCCACCTCCGTGCTAAAAGCTGCATAATCTACGTCCTCTCCCCAAGGAAGTGATACTAGAATTTGCATGTTATTAACGCTTAATTGTGACGCCAAAGCACTCACGTAGTGGAGTAACTTCGTCAGGTTTTCTTCTTTGGTACTGGGTATTTCAAGCATGACACCCTTGAGACCCCAGTTTTCTAAAGTTGCTAATATATTTGATATAGTGGTTTCTTGTAGATATTTATTATCAATAAATCTAGATGAATCCTCGGGGAAAGAGATCATGGCTATAGTTTCGATTTCTTGGTTACCTGCAAAATNAAGACTTTGGCCCATTTTCTGAGGATCGAAAAGCTCGTCAATCTGACCATAGCTATTTAGTCTCCAGCCGAAGGGTGTGATTGCGGTAAGATGTTCCGCTTGTCCCAATAAAACTTGGTATCCATTGTCGTTAACAGGATAGTAGCCGAGTACAATTTTTTTGTTGGTCTTTCGATTTGTCGGCAAGATGGACACGGCATATTGGGGTATCCAACCCTCAGAACCAGTTTTTAGCCTGATCTTGTACCAATTTTCTTTCTGATCAAGAATGATAATTTGTTCTCTTTCCCTCACACTATCAATTGCTTCAGCCTCGTTTTGCGGTGCCTGTCTAAGTGTGACCTGTTTAGCCAATACTTGACCCGTTTGACCTAGTATAGAGTAGGATTGTTGAATTGACGGAACATTCATGGGGGTGCTGGGCTGTCCGGTACCCCCTCCAAATAGATTAGTAAGATACATAATAAATGATAAGATTGCAATACCGATACCTTTACCCACGGAATTCCCCCTTTCTGCTCAAGTGAATCTATGGTATCATATTCATAATGTAAAATCATTGGAAAGAAGAGTGCACAATGGATGGTTTTTCAAATTGCACCGGAGGAAAGTATGTATCAAAGAACTGTTCTATCTAATGGAATTAGAATCGTCACAGAGTATATTCCTCACCTGCATTCGGTCACCTTGGGAGCATGGTTTGAAGTGGGTAGTAGGCACGAGTTGCCTGAAGAATGGGGTGTTTCGCATTTTATTGAACATTTGATGTTTAAGGGCAATAAAAAATATTCTGCCCGTGAGATTGCTGAGATCATGGATAATCACGGTGGATACCTTAATGCCTTCACAGGAAAAGAAGAAACTTGTTATTATTTTAAAGCACTTGATGAGGATTTCACCATGGCAGCAGATGTTTTAGGGGAAATGCTCTTACATTCTTTGTTTTCCTACGATGATTTGATAAAAGAAAAGAATGTGGTTTTAGAAGAGATCGGAATGTACGAAGACTCTCCTGAAGACTTGGCCCACGACTTATTCGAAGAGGCTTTTTGGGCAGATCACGCTTTAGGCAGGCGCATTTTAGGTTCGCCCGGAAGCGTAGGGAAATTTACTAAGGAACAAATTTGTTTATATCTAGAAAAGCACTATACAACGGATCGCCTCGTAATTGCCAGTGCAGGAAATATTCCCCATGAAAGGGTCGTCAAGGAATTTGCCGAAAGGTTTTCTGATTTACCTCGCGGTCAAAAACACCCATTAGAATCACCTATTAAGAACGGAAGGCGGGGACTTTTCCATAATAAGAATCTGGAGCAGGTTCATCTTTGTTTAGGAAATTCAACGTTCGCCCGTAATGATAAGCGCCGTCATATGCTAAATCTTTTGGATACAATTATTGGTGGTGGGGTTAGTTCATTACTCTTTCAAGAGCTCAGGGAAGAAAGGGGATTGGTATACAACACATATTCCTTTAATTCTTCTTACGAAGACGTCGGCTTATGTGGGATTTATGCGGGATTTAGTCCTCACAATTGGTCAAAAGTGTGGGATGTCATATGTTCTCTCTTCAGTGATCTATCGAAATNTATCCACGAAGAGATGCTTCAAAGGGCCAAGGGTCAACTGCGCGGTAGTTTGATGTTATCTCTGGAAAGCACTAATAATCGCATGACCAGATTGGCAAGGGGCGAACTTGACGAGGGAAGAATAATAACTCCCGAAGAACTTTTGATTGAAGTGGAACAGGTAAAGTACNTTGACTTAATGTCACTGGCCGCAGAAATCTATAATCCAAAAGATTGGACTTGGGTAAGTCTTGGGCAACAAAACTATGGGGGGGATCCACTATGTCCAAAGATATGTTAAAAGAAATCTTTCGGTTGCAGGCTAGCTTTGATGAATCTGTAGTAAAAAACAGAGGATTGAACTTTTCAAAGGAAGTCTGGATTCAAAAAGAAATTCTAGCAATTATTTCCGAACTAAGTGAAATTTTAGATGAGGTTAATTTTAAGTGGTGGAAAGATCCGAAAGAGATTAACCAAGCCAGCCTTACTGAAGAAATCGTAGATGTATTACACTTCTTTGTTAGTATGTGTCTAAAAGCGGGTATTGGTCCGGATGAGCTTTTTGCGGCCTATATTGAAAAAAACAAAGAGAATTTCGAACGCCAAGAAGGTCATAGTAAAAAAGAAGGATATGCTTGGAAAAAATAGTGTATCGTGATATAATCAAACTACTCCGTGCCCAGGGAGATGTTCAAAGGGGAATGATCTTTGTATCGGCATGGAGTTTTTTTGATCTTATTTTTATTGGTTTTTTCTGCACCCTTAACTGAGGCCAAGGCTTTTACGGGTTTAATTTCGGGTACTGTGGAAACAGAGGGAATAGCAAATTTGCTAAGTTTTGAAGGGAATCATTTTTCAAGTATTAATTTTGAATTGGGTTTGGAAAGCCACCTAGATTATGAGGGATACCATAAACATAACCCTAGATGGGCTTTAAATTTAAAACCCTCAAAAAACTCGGAGATTACAATCAAACGTAATCACGAACACTTTACATCACCGGATACTTTTAGGCTAATTAAAGATACAAATTTTTTGAGCAAAACCCGACTTTATTCTTTGCGATATGGCGGGATACACGGAGCAATACTAAAAAATGTTCCTTTTAAATCTTTAGATAGCGTAGATGTTTTATATCTGGCGGGAAATATCGAAATTAATTCGGCTTCTTTTCGGGTCACAGAATTAAAGTATGCAGGATTAAAGGAAAGCGGTTCGGCAAGGGTTCTTGAAATGAAGGTCGATTCGGAGTTGATGGCTAGCTCGGTTGCCATGGGATGGCAAGAAGATACAAAGGGTGATGTGTCGAAGGGCTTTATATCGGAAATTGCCCTAAAGGGTAAGAAACTAAATGGTTCACTTGAATGGCGGCAAATTCATCCCGGGTTTAGGAGTCTTTTCTCCGAAAACGAAAAACATGCTAAAAATAGACGGGGTTATCATTTAACACATAACGCTTTCGTAGGGAATCTAAAAATATCAGCGAACTTTCGTCGTCATCAAAATATGGAGGGAACCAGACAATATNACCAGCATTCCTGGACTATCTCGGCTAAAGACAAGCATACCGAAGTTGAATGGCGCCTAGAGCCAACAACCGCTTTCATTTTGCGTTACGAGAAAGATAAGATAAGGATACAACTGGATGCATGGAACGCTTCATTACGCTATGCCAATAGGTATGGCGGTTTAAACTATGATTTAAGGGCAGATGGAAAACATGGAATCTTTCGCTGGCAGTTAGGTTCCGGTCAAAAAGTTAGATGGAGAGCAATCGGAAAATATGATTTAAACAAAAAACGTACGCACCATTCGGTTTTTGTCATTTATGAGCTGGATAAGGCAACATTTCAGCTTGAATTAGGCAAATACGATCGGGGAAATATACTTGCCGGATTTCACGATTCACCACAATTNTGTATATCATGGGGGTATGAGTTCTAGTATTTTCCCCTGATTCATAGGCTTAAAAGAGGTGGTAGAATGCGATATTCCGAGCTTTCCGGAAAAGAAATGGTGTGCATAGACGAAGGCATAAAGCTGGGTGTCGTAGATCACACGGATCTGATTATTAATCTTCGAACAGGCGAAATAGATTCCATAATTATTCCTTATGGCAATCGATGGTTTAGACCGCGCCTGATAGTCGTCCCGTGGAAGGGAATCAAAAAAATAGGTCGTGATTTAATAATAATCGACTTAACTACCGCACAAGATTATTCCGAAACCATGCGCAAAATAGAAGAACGTTCGCAACGGAATAAGCCCCCTTTTTTTGGGTAACCTAAGTGTAATAAAAGAAANGGGGGAATTCTATTGTCAACTGTAATCGGTGTATTTACGGATATATCCACAGCGGAAGAAGCTGTAAAAGCCTTGCGAGAAAAGGGGTTCAAAGATAACGAGATTTCAATTCTTGCCAAGGACGAACAAGGCGGTGGATCCGGCTCTCAGGATATGGAAGCAGGCGATGATTTCGGAACAGATTCAATCGCCGATGGAACCGCGTGGGGCGGTGCACTGGGCGGAGCCGCCGGATTGTTGGCCGGCGTGGGAGCCTTAGCCATACCAGGGATTGGTCCCATAATTGCCGCAGGACCTTTAGCCGGTGTTTTATCGGGAGCCGTTACCGGTGGGGTTGCAGGGGGCCTAATTGATTTGGGCATTCCTGAAGAACGGGGAAGACAGTATGAAGAGAATCTGAAACAAGGTGGCGTGCTTGCTGTTATAGAAACCAGTTCAGATAAAGTTAATGACGCAAGCTCAATATTAAGACAAAATGGGGCCAAAGATGTGGAAACCCACGGTGGTAACTAGAATATTTAGATGGTGATTAAAGGGGCTACGAAAATGTGGCCCTTTTTATGATCGTTCTTCGGCAGGAATGTTCGAGATCAAACTAGAATCAATCGTAATGGTAAAAGGAGGTAGGTATTATGCGTGTAATCGTGGCAGGCGCGAGGGGTAAAATGGGCCAAGAAGTCTGTAAAGCCGTTCGCAATTCAAAGAAGTTCACCTTAGTTGGAGGTATTTCTTCTTCAGGCCATCCAATAGAGGGTGTTGACGTGTATACGGATCTAGCAAAAGCGATAAATGACACTAAAGCTGATGTGGTTGTTGATTTTACAATACCCAGTGCCATTGAGACAAATATGGAGATTTGCTTGGCACAAAATACCCCAATGGTGATTGGAACAACCGGATTGAGCCAAACTGAGCTAAAAGAATGGCAAGTGCGAGCACTTCAAGAAAACTGGAAGGCGATCTATGCACCCAATTTCGCTATAGGTGCTGTTCTTATGATGAAGTTTGCTCAAGAAGCGGTACCCCATTTTGAGCAGGCCGAAATTATAGAATATCATCATGCGCAAAAAATTGACGCCCCATCGGGCACAGCATTGAGAACAAAAACCATGATGGAAGAAGTATCAGGCAAGGCAATCCCCACGCATAGCGTGAGATTACCGGGACTAGTGGCCCATCAGGAGGTTATCTTGGGGTTACCGGGTCAAACGTTGACTATTCGTCATGATTCAAATAATAGAGAAAGTTTTATGCCAGGCGTTTTGCTGGCCATAGAAAAGATCTCAACAATAAAAGGATTAATCATAGGATTAGAACATATTCTCTTCACCNACATATAGTACTAATAAGTTCGGGTGAGGAGGCGTCAAAATGAAAAGTAACCTAGCAGGCAAAAACATCACAATGTTAGGTTGCGATGAGCGGGAGCTACTTTTGGCAGAAAGATTGGATGATCTAAACGTCAATTTACGTCTTGTGGGGTTTCCGCGATGCGGCAACCTTAAGAGGGCAACTCACTTCTCTAATCCAGGGGAAGCGGTTACCAATAGTCGAGCCCTTATTCTCCCCATGTCAGGCACTGACAGCCAAGGTTTGATAACTTCGCGCATGGATGGGGAAAGGGAATTAATCGATCTTAATAGGATAATGCCCGTTTTAAATAAGGATACACCGATTCTTATAGGAGTTGCTAATCCGGTTATAAAACAATTAATCATTAAATACCGCTTAAGACTCGTTGAGATGGCGAAAGATGACGAAATAGCCATATTTAATGCAATACCAACGGCAGAAGGTGCCATTCAAGTTGCTATGGAAAACAGCCCTATTACTATTCATAATTCAAAATGTTTAGTTCTGGGGTTGGGCAGATGCGGTGCAGCCTTAACTCAGCGCTTGGTGGCTCTAGGTGCCCATGTTACAGTTGGTGCCAGAACCACAAGTGATCTAGCAAGGGCGGTTAGTTTTAATGCNANANCTTTACATTTGAAGCGTTTAAATGATAAAACCAACTTTGAAATAATCTTTAATACGATCCCCGCTGTAGTATTAGAGCGAGCTTATTTGCAACGGTTAAATTCTGATACGTTAATTGTTGATCTCGCTTCGACTCCTGGTGGAACCGATTTTATTGCCGCAAAAGAACTAGGTATTTTGGCTATTCATGCATTATCCCTACCCGGAAAGGTGGCCCCAAAGACTGCAGGAGAAATCCTAAGCCGAACTATTCCTCTCTTACTCGAAAAATTGGTTGGGGAGGAAGAAGATGACCATGAGAGATAAAAATATAGGGTTTGCTCTCACCGGAAGTCACTGCACTTACGAGGAAATTTGGCCGCAGATTATAAAGTTAAAAGATGCCGGAGCGGAGATCTATCCTATTGCCAGTGAAACAGTTCGAGAATCAGATACAAGATTCGGTAAAGGGCACGAAATCATTGCAAAATTTGAAGCATTGACGGAACGCCCTGTAATCACTACAATAATAGATGCCGAGCCATTAGGTCCGGCCAAAATATTAGATTGTATTATTATCGCTCCATGCACAGGAAACACGTGTGCGAAATTGGCGAATTCTATTACGGATACGGCCGTACTCATGGCCGCCAAAAGTCAACTGCGTAATGGAAAACCGCTAGTGTTAGCCATTTCAACGAATGATGCCTTNGGTTTAAATGCAAAAAATATAGGTGTGCTGCTAAACGCGCCCCTAGTGTTTTTTGTACCTTTTGGTCAAGATAATCCAGATGAAAAACCCAGATCATTGGTTGCTGATATGGACTTAATTTTGCCCACATTGGAAGGTGCACTGCAAAAAAAGCAGATACAGCCAATGTTAATTGAGAGGCAATTAAGAAAAATAAAATAATAAGGGAGAGATTTACAGTGGAGGGTTTGAATGTAGCAATATTGGGGGCAACAGGGATGGTTGGTCAGGAGATCCTTGATCTTTTGGTAGAAAGGAAGTTTCCAATAAAAAACTTAACCCTTCTATCTTCAGCACGTTCTGCAGGTAGTAGAGTTTTAGTAGGTGGAAAAGAATATTCTGTCCAGGAAGTATCTGCAGAGGCATTTAAAGGTGTGGATCTGGCGTTCTTCGCGGCGGGTGGTTCCGTTAGTGANGAGTGGGTTGACGTAGCGGTAGATGCAGGTACAGTTGTTNTTGATAATACTAGTGCGTTTCGTTTACGTGATGACGTGCCTCTTATTATTCCCGAAGTTAACGGAGAAGAGATGCGCAATCACAAGGGCATTATATCGAATCCTAATTGCTCAACAATTATTATGGCNTTAGTATTAAAACCAATTTTCGATAAAGCCGGAATAAAAAGGGTCGTGGTTTCGACCTATCAGGCTGTTTCCGGAGCAGGTGGTCGAGGAATGGATGAATTGCGACGTCAAACGGAAGATTATGTACAAGGAAGAGAACTGGAAGCTTCAATTTTACCGGTAGCCGGTTTACCGAAACATTATCCCATTGCTTTTAACGTAATTCCTCAAATAGACGTGCGCGATGATGATGACTATACCAAGGAAGAATGGAAAATGGTCAGGGAAACCCAGAAGCTGTTCAATGATCCTAACATGAAGATCTCTCCCACAGCTATCAGAATTCCTGTGATGCGCTCCCATGCAGAGAGCATTAACGTTGAAACAATTTCTCCTTTATCCCCTGCAGAGTGCAGAGAGCTGTTGTCTAATGCACCGGGGGTAGAAGTTATTGATAATCTAGAGGAACAACAATATCCGATGCCCTTATTTACTTCAGACAAAGATCCCATATATGTGGGGCGCATCCGTAAAGACTTAACAGTTGATAACGGTCTAAATCTTTGGGTTGTTGGAGATCAAATTCGTAAAGGTGCCGCTTTAAATGCGGTGCAAATTGCTGAATACTATACCCAAAAAATGGGGTGAGGGTATGAGGATTGTGGTGCAGAAATTTGGGGGTAGTTCTTTAGCTACCTCCACAATCCGTGAGCAAGCGGTATGCAGAGTTGAAGANGCCCTTAAAGACGGCCTAAACCCGGTGGTTGTGGTCTCTGCCATGGGTAGAGAGGGCGATGCCTACTCCACAGACACTTTGCTCAGATTGCTCGAAGAAACCAATGTGGATTCTAGCGCCGCAAATATGGATCTGTTNATTTCGTGCGGCGAAATAATTTCTGCAACTATTTTTGCTGAGAGTTTAAATAAACGAGGAATGTCTGCAATTGCTTTAAGTGGGTGGCAAGCGGGAATTATTACCGATGATGTTCATCTAAGTGCTAGAGTAAAAACTGTGCAGGGANACAAACTTCATCAGATTATTAGTGACGGAATGATCCCGGTTGTGGCGGGTTTTCAAGGTGCGACCGAACAAGGGGCAATTACGACCTTAGGACGCGGGGGAAGTGATACCACTGCTGCGGTTTTAGGTGTTTTTCTTAAGGCTGAAAGGGTAGAAATATATTCTGACGTTGATGGGATCAAAACAGCCGATCCTAAATTGATCCCAGATGCCCCAACCCTAAAAGTGATTTCNTATAGTGAGGTTGTAGAACTTGCGCACATGGGTGCTAAGGTATTGCATCCTCGCGCAGCCGAGATTACCATGGAGGAAGGCATTCCTTTGCAGATTTTGTCAGTTACAGAATCCCATGGTGGAACAACCATAAAGCACGGGGTTAGACAACTATCGGGAGTGGCTGGAGAATCAATTGCAGATAAAGTTGTTACCGGCATTGCATACCTTGGCAAGCGGGCACAAGTTAGAATTAAAGGTCCAAAAAACTTTCATAGCTCCGGTATGGCTGCGCAGATTTTTCATTTATTAGCCGAAGCAAANGTAAGTGTTGACTTAATCTTTTTATCACCTGATTTAATTGCTTTTATTATTGACCAGGTTAAAGTAGAAATTGCACAAAAAGTTTTGACCGCTTTAGACTTAGATGTTAAGATAAAGGTGGGTTTTGCTAAAGTGTCTGTAGTTGGCGCCGGTATGCATGGTGTACCCGGGGTGATGGCTAGAGTAGTGAACTGTCTGGAAACTGAAGCAATCCCGATTTTCCAAACTACCGACTCACATGCAAATATTTCTTGTTTAGTTCTGGAAGAACATGTTCCCCAGGCAGTGCAGGCGTTGTATAAGGAGTTTCATCTTGATCGTATTTAGGAGGTTTATCTCATGAAGTCAGGTCAGCTTATTACTGCTATGATCACACCTATGAACGGTGATCATACAGTAAACTACAGAGCGGCAGCAGAATTGGCAGAACGTTTAAGGGAAAACGGCTCGGATGCCATTGTTATAAGTGGAACAACAGGCGAAAGTCCCACTTTAAGTTTTGAGGAAAAATCCAAATTATT
>JGI24708J26588_10001316_pt1 | contig 19636 bp, 16 predicted proteins | sample BioPla1DNA2_FD_26588 | JGI IMG/M metagenome (IMG submission 26588) | reverse complement strand
CTCCTCTTAGAATTCTGGTTTGTCCAACTTCTATTCTAACTGAGGAATTTGTTAATGGCTCTCCTATTTTTTCAGAAAACCATTTGTACACCATTATACGGACTCAACTGGCAGGAGTCTTACCATTACTGCCGAAATAAACAACAAACGTATTTGATGTATTTTTGTTTATCCTAACAATAATGCTCTGTTGTTAAAGATTCGCGTTAAGGAGGACGACCGTGAGATTGGGTTTACGAAAGGTATCCACGAAAATCGCCGTCTCTGCAGTACTGCTTCTCACACTCACCTGCGTGGGGCTTGCTTCCCTGGCATACAATCGCGGTTCTCAGGCAGTGATGGAGGAAGTGGAAAAGGCTGTTGCCTTAGCCGCGCACGAGGCTGCCGCCTACTTGGAAAGCAGGCTGCAAGCCCAACTAGATGTGCTCGCCACCATAGCGGCACGGCCCGAAATGGTCTGGATGGATTGGGGAGCCCAGCGCCTAGCACTGCGCTCGGAGATTGAACGCCTCACAGAGTTCCGGCGTTTCGGCGTAGTCAACCCGGAGGGCAGCATCCGTTACCAGGATTATACCACGGCAGAGGCAGGAGATGCCCCCTACATTGCTGAGGCTTTTTCTGGGAGAACTGCCGTGTCCAGCCTCATGGTTGACCCTGAAACGGGAGAAATGACCATCGTCTTTGCGGTCCCCATCATATCGTACGATAACGTCGTCGGCGTACTGCTGGGCGAACGCGGTTACGAAACTTTGGGGGAAATCGTGGATGATCTGGGTTTTGGCGAACACGGCTGGGCATACATCCTTGATGGGCAGGGTACCGTCATGGCCCACCCCAACAGCGAACTGGTGCTGCAGGGTGTAAGCGTTTTTGACCAGGCAGGCCCGTTGGCTCCCATTGGGGAAGCTCTGGCCACGTTACAATCCAAACAGGGCGTCATCCGCTACCAAACCGACGACGGCGCCCGGCGCATTGATGCCCTTGTCCCCGTTGCCATGACCGGATGGACGCTGGCCGTTGGTGCCATGGAAAGCAATGTCTTGGGGAATATCCAGTCCCTGCGCAGCTTCATGCTGGGAATCTCCCTCGTTTTCATTGCTGTGGGAGTTTTAGCGTCCCTTTTCTTGGGCCGTCAAATCGCCCGGCCTTTGGCTGCGGTACAACAAGTGATGGAAGAAGCGGCTGCCGGCAGTTTTGCCAGCCGAGTGCAGATCCGAACCGCTGATGAGGTAGGCATGGTGGCAGAAGCGCTGAACCGCACCATGGAGGCAGTGCAGCAAGCCCTGCGCGGCGTAGCCGATACCACTAATGACCTTGCCCGCATGAGCCGAGAAATGGCCGCTTCCTCCGAAGAAGTAAGTGCGTCCGTGGAACAAGTAGCCAGTACCACAAATGCCCTTTCCACAACCATCGAACAGGTACATAAACGAGCCACCGGCGTAAAGGAGCGGGCTCAGGAAATATCCAGCCAAGCAGAGCGCGGTGAAGGCGCCCTGGGTGAAATAGTTACGCAGCTGGGCACCGTACGAGAGGATACGCACGCTCTTTCCAGCGACATTAACAGGTTGGAGAGCCTTTCGGCACAAATCGGCACCATCGTGAACACCATTACAGCCATTTCCGATCAAACTGATCTCCTTGCCCTAAATGCCGCCATTGAGGCAGCTCGCGCCGGCGAGCACGGTCGCGGCTTTGCAGTGGTGGCAGAGGAAGTGCGGCGCCTTGCAGAGCAAACATCACAGGCAGCCGCGGAAATCGGCGAATTGATTAGAGATATCCAGCAGGGTATTCAGGCTTCAGTAACCCGCATGATGGCCGGAGCCGAGCGGGCTGATGGGGCCCTGGCCCAGGTACAGGAAAGCAGCCATATTCTCCATCAGATTTTACAGGCCATTGGAGGAATGGTGGAAGACATACAGCACATTGTGCTGGGGCTGGATGAAATCAACCACGGTGGGGCAGAAATCGCCGGCGTTACAGAAGAACAAGCTGCGTCCATCACCCAGTTCGCCAGTTCAGCCCAATCCTTAAAGGAAATGGCCGAATACCTTGAAGGACTGGTCGGCCGGTTTAGGTTGGACTGAGGCGTCCAAGACATCGGGAGGTTATTAAGCTTCTAGGCTGATACCTCTGTACTTCCCCAGGGCTTCCCGGCTTTTTCGTATTGATTCCAGCTCATCCAGCTGGGTGTGATCCTGCTCCACAATGATAAAGCCTAGATGCGGCATGAGCGCAGCTTCATCAATAATGTTCTGGATGGGGAGGATGCCTGTGCCGATTTCCGTGAAAGAGCGGGGATCAACCGCTGCACCAAAGGTCTTTCCGTCGAGATTAGCCTCTGGGTCCACTACTTCACCGAAGAGCACCAGGGGCTGCGGTGCATCTGCAGGGAAGTCCTTTTGGTGGAGGAGGATCAATCTATCCTGGTACTTCCGCATTACCTCCAGGGGATCCACTCCCGCCCGAGCTACCCAGTAGGTGTCCAGTTCCACAAATACTAAGTCAGGATCTGTGTTTTCCATCAGGATGTCAAAAACATACCTGCCGTTGATCTTTTGGAACTCATTGAAGTGGTTGTGGTAATAGAAGCGGATTCCCCGCGCTCTGCACTTCTCTCCGATGGCGTTGAACCTCTCGCAGTGCCGCAGCACCGCATCGAGGTCCCCCGCAGGGAAAAACTCGATGGGGCACCCGATTTGGGGATTACCCAGTTCTGCATGGTAGTCCAGGACTGGTTCGATGGTATCGGGTTGCAGCCCACCAATATGGCTGCCTATAACCTTAAGCCCGAGGTCACCGAGGAGCTTCTTCGCCTCTAAGGCGGGGAGGCCAAAGCCAATTCCAGGGTCTTCCCTGGGATTGGGGTTGGCGGCCTCAACGTATCTGTACCCGCTTTCTGCAACCCTCTGCAGAGTTCCATAGAGATCCTTCGCCAACGCCTTTCTCACCGAGTAAAGTTGAACTCCCACTTTGACTGCCAAACCTACCACACCTTTCCCCATAGTGTTGATCCCATATTCTCCAGTGGCAGAATACTATCCTCTTACTGGCAGCGCACAGCCAATGCCAAGACCGCCAAGACCGCTGGGGATTTTTGCTCAGAGTGCAAACTGCATACTGTGCAGGCGGGCGTAGGTTCCGCCCATCCTGAGCAGTTCTTCATGGGTTCCCTGTTCAACGATGCCTTCATTACCCAGCACAATAATCCGCTGAGCTTTTCTGATGGTGGACAACCGGTGGGCAATAACAAAGGTGGTGCGGTTTTTGGCCAGTCCCTCTAGGGAGTCTTGCACCACTCGTTCGCTTTCGCTGTCCAGGGCACTGGTGGCCTCATCGAAGATGAGTACAGGCGGGTTCTTCAGGAAAACCCGGGCAATACTCATCAAGGAACACAGGGTGGTTTTGCCCACTCCCGAAGTCCCCACCACGGCAACATATTCCCCAGCCTGCACTGAGAAGGATAGGTCTTTCAGCACATAATCGCTGCTGTCCCTGTACTTGAATGACACCTTGCGGAACTCCACGTCTCCCTTGGCATGGCTTAATTCCACAGCCGTAGGGGAGTGCTCAGTATCCGGCTCTATCGCCATAATCTCCATAAAGCGCTCAAATCCAGTAATGCCGTCTTGGTACTGCTTCACCATATGGGTGAGGTGGATGACCGGCTGCACCAGGTGGCCGATGTAGAGCAGGAAGGTGATCAGATCAGCCAGATCAAGGGAGCCCGCGATTATGTTCACTCCTCCGCAGATCACCACAGCCACGGTAATCAACTGGACAAGGGCACCGATCCCTTGGGAGAAATAAGATTCATTTCTGTAAATGTCCTTCCTGCTTGCTAGAAAGGACCTGTTTTCCCGTGCAAACTTCTCGATTTCCAGGTTCTCTCCAGTAAAGGACTTGACCAATCTTATTCCAGCCAGGCTGTCTTCCACTTGAGCGTTAATCGCGCCGATGCGCTCTTTGCTGAGCAGGCGAGCTCTGTGCATTCTCCCGCTCAGCCCGAAGGCAAACAGGGCCACCACTGGAAGAAAGAGCAGAACCACCAGGGTCAACTTCCAGTTGATGGTCAGCAAAATCGCTCCCGCTCCCACAAACTTGACGGAGTTTAGCACAATGTCTTCAGGGCAGTGGTGGTACATCTCCGCTAGAGAGAAAAGGTCATTGGTAAGCCTGGACATCAACTCGCCGGTTCTGGCCTCATCGTAAAAACCGAGGGGCAGTCTCTGCAGGTGCTCAAACAGCTCCAGGCGCAGATCGCTTTCCATCTGGGCCCCCATGGCATGACCGTAGTAATCAAAAATGTAGTTGCAGAGCATCTGCACGGCCACCAATCCCACCATCAGCACAGCAACCTTGTAGATTTCCCCCAAGGCGTTGGTGAGATCGCCGGCTAATACCGTTTTTGTGATGTACCTGGTGAGCAGCGGGAAGACCAAGGTGATCGCCGCAGCTGCCAAGGCGCAGGCCATAACCAAGAAAAATGTCCGGCGATAGGGATGGTAGTAAGACAGAAAGCGGTGCAGGTACCCATTCCTAGCCCATTTGGTCCATGCGCTTGTACTTGCCTGGTTAATCTGCAACTCTGTTTCCTCCCACCGAAGTCCTGGTGGACTTCACCAAATATTCACAACCCCATTGTACAGACCCTAGCTCGGCTGTTCAAGGAAAAGCCCTGGAAAAGACTCCTCAGAGGTGAGTTGTCCGGTGCGCTGAGCGCGCTCAGGGTGNATTCAAAGCAGAAAAGGCCTATTCTAGGAACAGGCCTGGGCTTTCCATTGCAATCGATTGTGGAGATGCACAGTAGTGGGCACAGCGTGGAATGGCAGGCAGCAGTCTTTACAGCACCGTTACGCCTGCCATTTTGATCGCCCGGAGATCCTCCTCAGCTAGGCGGTTGTCGCAGAACAGGACATCAATGTCAGCAGCGTTGGCAAACTGGGCCAGCCCCGTCTCGCCGAATTTGCTGTGATCCATAAGCAGGTACAGCTTGGAGGACTGCTGCAGCATGGTCTTTTTCACTTCATTTTCCAGTTCATTGGAATCGCTCACTCCGTGATCTAAGGAGAACCCTCGGCAGGAGCAGAAGAACTTATCAGCCCGGTAGTTTTTGATGGCTGTATTGGCTAAAGGACCCACCAGTGAGTAGGAGTTGGGCCTCAAGGTCCCTCCTGTGGAGATCAGGGTTACGTCTTTTTTGTCTATAAACTCCAAGGCTATGATCAGGGAGTTTGTAATCACGGTGATATCTGGGATCTTGCAGATCTCCTTGGCAAAGAACATGGCGGTACTGCTAATATCAATAAAGAGGGTGTCGCCCGGTTCCACAAAGCGCGCTGCCTTCTGGGCGATCAGGCGCTTTTCTTCCACATTGGTCTCACTGCGAATATCGAAGGGTACCTCCTGCCTGTTCTGCAGCGCTACCGCTCCGCCATGTATGCGCCTGAGCAGGTTTTCTTGTTCCAAAATGTCCAGATCCCGCCTGATGGTCTCGGCTGTGACCCCAAACTCATCGCTTAATTGCGACACCGTTACTGTTCCTGTGGAACTGAGCAGTCTTACAATGTGATTCCTTCTTTCTGCCGCGAGCATGCTTGTCCACTCCTTTAATCAGCTTTTGGATTGCCACTAAAGGCTTGTCAGCAAGAAAACGCTTCCAAGTGTCTTATTATTTACAACATTATAACCTAAAGAAGTCTAAATTACAATATGTATCCGGTTTCCAGAGGGCAAACACAGACAAAACCAAAAAAACAAAAGGTGTTCGTTTGTAAAGCGTGTAAATACCCAAAAATGTTAGGAGGATATTTGGAGATGTTACCGAATACGAAGAATAAGTCAATTAGTGCGAAACATAAGTTAAGGTGATCGTACCCGAAGAGAGGAGGGCTAGCAGAGGGAATCCACTGACACCAGGCAACCCTACAAGTTCGGTATCGTTCTGGGACTTCGGCTGAAAAACTAATAAGGGAGTGACTGTCTTGAAAAAGACCTCTTTGCTTTTACTCGTATGCTTATTGAGTCTGACCATTTTTGGTCAAGCAGCACTGGCAAAGGAATATGAAATCGCCGTTGTAGTGAAGATAGCTGGAATCCCATGGTTCAACCGCATGGAAGATGGAGTGAAGGATGCAGCCAAGGATTTGGGAGTCAATGCCTATCAATTAGGCCCATCCGATGCCGACCCAGCCCTGCAGGTCAACATTATCGAAGACCTGATTGCCAAGGGTGTGGACGCGATCTGCGTAGTTCCCAACGACGCCTCTGTACTGGAGCCTGTGTTTAGGAAGGCTCGGGATCGGGGCATTATCGTGCTCACCCATGAGTCCCCTGATCAGCGGGGCGCTGACTGGGACGTAGAAACCATCGACAACTACAACTTCGGAGTAATGAACTTAGAGGCCCTGGCCCAGTACATGGGCGGCGAAGGCGAGTTTGCACTCTTTGTAGGCGGACTCACTGTTCCGCTGCACAATGCCTGGGCGGATGTTGGTTTAGAGTATATCAAAGAGAACTATCCCAATATGAAGCTGGTTACCGACCGCATCCCCTGCGGCGAGAGTGCTGAGCTCTCCTTCCAGAAGACTCAGGAACTGCTCAGGGCATACCCCAACCTCAAGGGTATCGTGGGCTTCGGCAGCTTGGGGCCGATTGGTGCTGCCCAAGCTCTGGAGCAGAGGAATATGGCGGGACAGGTTTCCGTTGTGGGCACCGTTATCCCCAGCCACGCTGCACCCTATCTGCAGAAGGGCTTGATGCAGAAAGGTTACCTCTGGGATCCCGCGGATGCAGCCTACGCCATGATCGCGGTAGCAAAACAGATGCTGGATGGCGTAGAGATCGAATCCGGCCTAGAACTGCCTCGCCTGGGCAAGGTAGAAGTTGATAAAGAAGCTCGGCTGATCACCTGCGACGCCACCTTGGAGATTACCGCAGAAAACGCCGATAAGCTTGGGTTCTAAGATCTGTTTATAGATCTGTCTGGGACCGGCTGGATCATTTCACGCTGGCCGGTCCTTTATTTCCTTCATCTGAGGAGGGCACTTGATGACGAGATCTGACCTTATTCTGAAGCTCTCATCCATCAGCAAATACTACGGAGGGGTAGTGGCCCTGGACGGAGTGGATTTTTCGCTGCAGCGGGGCGAGGTACACTGCCTAGTGGGAGAAAATGGTTCCGGCAAAAGCACGCTCATCAAGATCATCTCCGGTGTAGTCGCGCCTGAACCAGGCGCGGTGATCGAAGTAGACGGCCGCCGGATCACCCATCATTCCCCTCGGGAATCCTTGGAAAGGGGAATCCAGGTGATTTACCAAGACCTCTCCCTCTTTCCCAATCTCACAGTGGCTGAGAACATCGAAGGGGTGCAGCACTTTAACAGGCGCGGCCTGATGAACTGGAAGCAGGTGCGGGAAGCTGCGGTGAGAGCTCTGGACAAGATCGGAGTGCAGCTTGATCCCCATGCTTTAGTTGGGGATCTGTCCATTGCCGATCGGCAGCTGGTGGCCATCGCCAGGGCCCTGGCCTTTGATGCCAAACTGGTGATTATGGACGAGCCCACCGCTTCCTTGACCCGTTCGGAAGTGGATGCTCTGCTCAAGGTGGTCCGGGATCTGTCCTCCAAAGGGATCACTATCCTCTTTGTCAGCCACAGGCTGGATGAAGTGCTGGAGATCGCCCAGCGCGTCACGGTGCTTAGGGATGGGAAGATCGTCGGAGTGTACAATGCCGAGGAAGTTGATCTCCAGTCCCTGCCCAAGCTGATGACGGGAAGAGCCATCTCCAGTGAGAAGGTGCCGGCGTCCACCAAAACCGATCAAGTACTGCTGGAAGTGCGGAAGCTCTCCAAAGCGGAGAACTTCAAGGAGATCAGCTTTACCGTTTCCAGGGGTGAGATTCTGGGGATTACTGGGCTTTTGGGCTCAGGGCGGACAGAACTGGCTTTGGCACTGTTTGGGATGAACCGCCCAGACAGCGGTGAGATTCTTCTGGAAGGGAAACCACTACGTCTATCTTCCAATCGCGATGCTATTGCCGCCGGGATTGCCTATGTGCCAGAAGACCGCATTTCCCAGGGCTTAGTTATGCCTCAGTCCGTGGAGAACAACATCTCCATTACCACCATCACCGAGCTGTGCGGGCGTTTGGGCTTGATCGATCCTGCAGCAAAAGGCCGGGAGGCTGCCCAGTGGTCCGAGAACTTGGACATCAAGATGGCGGATCTCAGTGCCGCGGTGAATACCCTTTCTGGGGGGAACCAGCAGAGGGTGGTTTTGGCCAAGTGGATGAGCATCGATCCGAAGCTGCTGATCCTAGATTCTCCCACCGCGGGTGTGGATGTGGCAGCTAAGGATGGGATTTACTCACTGATTCGGGGCCTGGCCGAGCGGGGCATCGCGGTGATTTTGATCTCCGACGAAGCCGATGAGGTCCTGCTCAATTCACACAGAGTGCTGATAATGAACCGGGGGAGGATCCTGGAAGAAATCGATCCCTCCAAGATTGGAGTGAAGGAGCTCAATGAGAGAATCCATGCGACAGCTAATTAAGAATCCCATTTTCAAACGCAAGGAAACCTTCCTAGCACTGATTATCATAGCTCTGGGCACCTATCTCAGCCTGGCCACCACGGACTTCCTCACCGTGGCCAACCTCCTGGATGTGCTGGTGAACTATTCGTTCCTGGGGATCATGTCCGCGGGGATGCTCATTGTACTGATCTCTGGGGGCATCGATATCTCCTTTACAGCCATCGCGACGGTGGGCCAGTACGCCATGGCTCTGTACATCATCAATTACGGGGGCAATCTCTTTCTGGCCTTTTTGATTGCCGGCGTGATCGGTGTGGTCTTGGGGTGCATTAACGGCTTTCTCATTGATTACTTAAAGGTTCCCGCCATTATCGTCACCATTGCTACGCTGAATTTGCACTATGGGGTGCTGATTACCATCACCAAGGGACGCTGGATCTACGGCTTCCCAGAGTGGTTCAGGAATATCCCTTCACTGTTCGGGTCAGGCGGCTCCGGCAGCTACGCGCTGTCGCTGCCTGTGATCCTCTTGGTGGCCGTCTACCTGTTTACAGCCTTCTTCTTGAACAGAACCACCCTGGGGCGGCAGATCTACGCCATGGGTGGCAATCAGGAGGCGGCCCAGCGCTTGGGTGTCAACATTAGAAAGCTTAAGATTTTTGTCTATGGTTTTATGGGTTTGGTTTCTGGAATCGCCTCAGTGATCCAGGCTCAGCTGGTGCAGACTGTGGCCCCCAATGCCATTGTCGGTAGAGAGCTGGATGTGGTGGCTGCTGTGGTACTGGGCGGCGCCAGCCTAGCTGGGGGAACAGGTACTGTAGTGGGTACCGCCTTAGGTGTGAGCCTGATTGCCATGATGGGCAACGGCCTCACTCTGCTTGGCATCTCCTCCTACTGGCACCAAGTGTTCTTAGGGGCGGTAATTGTGATTAGTGTGGGCGTAACCTCGTACAGCCGGCGCAGGGGAACCCAAGTGCGGCGAATCCAGGTAGATGGGGAGTGAGAATGTTGAAAGCAGTCCGTAAAAGCATCCTGCAATCTGGTTCCGATCTCAAGACATTGGCCTTGCTCATAGTGATCCTGCTGATCGCCTTTGGGGTCATCCTGCCAGGAAAGTTCCTTACTACGCGCAACTTCCAGTCCATGGCCTTTCAACTTCCCGAGTTAGGCCTGCTGGCGATCGCCATGGCAGTGGTTATGCTCACAGGCGGCATCAACCTCAGCATTATCGCCACCGCCAATGCCTGCGGCATAGTAATCGCGACCATCCTAACCCATACCGTTTCTAGGGACGCGTCTATCGCTGCCAGCATCGGCCCTCTGCTTCTGGCAGTATTGGCCGGGTTTGCTGTTTCCGCCCTGATTGGCTTGATTAACGGCCTGTTCATTGCCTACGTGGGTGTCTCGCCTATTTTGGCCACTTTAGGCACCATGACTATTGTGGAAGGTATCTCGGTGCTGGTCACCAGGGGGCGGGTGATCTCCGGTTTCCCAGAACTGCTCCTCACTATTGGGAACTCCTCGGTCTTGGGGATTCCAGTGTCCTTTCTGATTTTTATAATAGCAGCCTGGCTGGTTACTATTCTCCTGGAACGCACCCCCTTTGGCCTGGCAGTGTACATGATGGGATCGAATGAAACGGCCACAGAGTTTTCTGGTATAAATGTGCGGCGCGTCACTGTGCTGCTCTATGGGTTGTCGGGCCTGCTCTGCGGCATTTCATCCCTGATTATGGTGAGCCGCTTTAACTCGGCCCGGGTGGGCTACGGCGCTTCTTATCTCTTGATTACCGTTTTAGCCTGCGTGCTTGGCGGCCTAAACCCCGATGGCGGCTTCGGCAGGATTGTAGGCTTAGTCTTGGGCTTGGGAGTGCTGCAGATGATGTCCAGTGGGCTGAACCTGCTTGGATTCAGCGCCCACCTAACAGAAGCCCTGTGGGGCGTCATCATCCTAGTTATCCTTTTCCTGCGCAGGGCGCGAGGTAAGGGGCTGGGATTCGGTTTACAGCCCCCAAGGCGTGGAAAGGAGGCCATGCAGTGAGCGGCATCTTTCTAGGTATTGACCTAGGGACAACGGGCATTAAGGTGATCTTAATGCAGGCTGATGGTAAGGTTGTGGACAAGAACTACGCCGACTATCCCATCTTAACGCCGCGGCCTGACTATGCTGAGCAGAATCCCCAAGATTGGTGGAACAGCCTCTGCAGGATATCTAAGGAACTCCTCCAGAGGAACAGCAGTCTGCGGCACAGCATTATCGGCGTGGGCATCACCGGCCAAATGCATACTCAAGTGTATCTCGACAGGGAAGGCAACAGTCTCGGCACTGCCATCACCTGGATGGATCAAAGAACCCAGGCTATGGTTGATCAGATTAACCAGGTCCATAAAGAGACCATCTTCCAGCATACGTCCAACTATTTGACCACAACCTACACGGCACCCCATATTCTGTGGGTGAAGCGAAACAGGCCGGAGCTGTATGCAAAAACGGCGAAGATCCTGCTGGCCAAAGACTATTTGAAATACCGTCTTACTGGGGAAATGGTGACCGACTACTCCGATGCCGCGGGCACCCTGCTCTTTGATGTGGGAGCTAAGCGGTGGTCCCAGGAGATGTTTGGGCTCTTTGAGATCGATGAATCCCTAATGCCAGCAGTGGGCAAGTCGGCCCTGGTCATCGGCAGGATCACTGCAGAAGCAGCCCAAGCCACGGGCATACCTGAAGGAGTACCTGTTATCAATGGGTGCGCCGATCATGCCGCCACTTCCCTAGGCGCGGGGGTGATCAATCCTGGTGATGTGAGTGCCATTGTGGGCACAGCTGGGGTGGTCTCGGTGCTTTCGGATCAGCCTGTGCCAGACGAAAGGTACGGGAGTCTCTGCTGGAACTACTGCTTAGAAGATCGCTGGATCAACCTGGCGGTGATGCAGACCGCGGGGGAATCCCTGAACTGGTTCAAGCGGGCGTTCGATGGAGAGGATGAAGACGGCGTTTTCGATACCTACAACCTGGAAGCCGCCAAGGTGCCAGAAGGCAGTGGAGGATTGGTCTTCCTGCCCTACCTAATGGGAGAGCGCAATCCCTACTGGGATCCCCAGGCTCGGGGTGTGTTTTTCGGGATCGGTTTAGGCCATAACAAGTACCATTTTGTTAGGGCAGTAATGGAAGGGGTAGGCTTTGCCTTTAAGAACAACCTGGAGCTCATTGAGTCCTTAGGTGTGGAAGTGGGCGAGCTGCGCCTATTAGGCGGCGGTGCTAAGAGCCCCTTGTGGAGGGAACTTCTGGCCCGAATCCTCAATAGAAGGATGAAGACAGTTCAGGTGGAAGAAACGGGCGCTTTGGGAAGCTGCCTGTTGTGCGGCTCAGCCCTGGGCCTCTTTACAGACTTAGAGGCAGCGAGCCGTTCCTTGGTAAACCTCGGTGATGAGTATTACTGTTCGGAGATGCCGGGAGTTTATAAAACCAATTATGAGATCTTTAAAGAGCTTTATCCCAGCCTGAGAGGGCTTTATCAGAGAATGACCGATTAATGGACAGGAGATGAAGCAGATGTTGATGCGGGAAGAGAGAGAACTTGTCAGAGATTACGGGCACAAACTTATCGAAGCTGGCCTTACCACAGGTACAGGAGGCAATATCAGTATCTTTAATCGGGAAAAAGGGCTGATGGCTATTAAACCCTCGGGGATTGAATATGTGAAGATCCGCGCTGAGGATGTAGCGGTGCTGGACCTAGAAGGGAACCAGTTAGAAGGGGCCGCACCATCAAGCGAGTACGAGATGCATGCCATTTTCTACAGGAACAGGGCTGATGTGAACGCCATTGTCCACACCCATTCCACCTATGCCACAACCATCGCCTGCTTGAACTGGGAAATCCCTTCCCTCCATTACCTGGTGGCCTTTGCCGGGGAAAAGGTGCCCTGTGCCCCGTATGCCACCTTTGGCACCAAGGAACTGGCGGAGAATGCCTATAAAGCCATGAACACCAAGTACAATGCTGCCCTGTTGGCCAATCACGGCCTCTTGGTTGTGGGCAGCGATATTGCCTCGGCCTTTGCCGCTACTGAGCAGATCGAGTTCTGCGCGGAACTGCTCTACCGTACTAAGTGCATAGGAGATCCTGTGCTGCTGCCCTTGGAGGAAATGGAAAGGGTGGCTGGCAAGTTCCAGACTTACGGACAAACAGCGCTAAGATAGGGTGAACCGTTGATGGTCAACTTAGCTTTTGATCTAGGCGCTTCCAATGGACGCTTAGTGATGAGCAGATTGGATGGCGGTAGGATTGTATTAGAGGAAGTGCACCGCTTCCCCAATGAGCCCGTGTGGTTTCGCGGCCGCTTGTATTGGGATTTCTTTAGGCTGCTCCATGAGCTGAAACAGGGCTTAAGGAAAGCCGCACAGCTGGGCGTAGAGATCTCCAGTATCGGGATCGACACCTGGGGTGTAGACTTCGGCCTTCTGGACCGGAGAGGTGAGCTTGCCGCTAACCCCATCCACTACCGTGACAACCGGGGGAGGGGGATGCTGGAGGAAATTGAGGCAGACACCTCGGTGCGTTTCTCCCATATCTACGAGGTGACTGGCATTCAAAACTTCTCCTTTAACACCCTCTACCAGCTCTATTACGATGCCAAGTACCGCCCTGAGCTGATGGAACAGGCAGAGGCACTGCTCTTTATGCCGGATCTGTTCAGTTATGCCCTAACTGGGGAGAAATACAGCGAGTACACCATCGCCTCCACCTCTCAGATGCTTGATGCCCGCAGGAAGGAGTGGGCGTGGCAGCTTCTGGAGGGGATAGGCCTGCCTACCAGGCTCCTCCAGCCTTTAATTGAGCCGGGAGAGATCTGGGCACGGTTGAGCGCGGATATTCAGGAGGAAGTGGGGCTTCCAGCTGTTCCCGTGGTGGCTGTGGGCAGCCATGATACTGCTTCGGCTGTGGCCGCGGCGCCCCTCTCCAGCGCCAACAGCGTCTTTTTAAGCTGCGGCTCTTGGTCCCTTTTAGGCATGGAAAGGAAAGAGCCGCTGATCAGCCCCCAGTCCCTGGCGGCTAACTTTACCAATGAAGGTGGAGTGGAGGATACCATCCGGTATTTGGACAATATCACTGGGCTGTGGATTATCCAAGAGCTGCGCAAGAAATGGTGCAGAACCAAGGGTGAAGTGAGCTTTGCTCAAATCAGCCAGGCCGCCTGGGAAGCTGAGTTCGATTATGCCATTGATCCCAGTGCCGAGTGTTTTGTGGCGCCCTTTGATATGGAAGAAGCGGTGGTAGAGCACTGCCGCGCGCAGTTGGGGAAGACCCCTCAAACCATTGGGGAGATCGCACGGGCTGTTTACAACGGCATCGTGCTGGAGTACAGCAACAGGATCAGAGCCCTGGAAGAGACCCAGGGCGTTACAGTTGACTGTATCAATATGGTGGGTGGAGGTACTCGAGACGAGTTCCTCTGCCAGCTTACTGCTGACGTAACGCAAAAGCCTGTCCTGGCTGGGCCGATTGAGGCTTCGGTACTGGGCAATACCCTCATGCAGCTCAAAGCCTTGGGCCAGATCAGCAGTGTCCGAGAGGGCAGGGAACTGGTGAAACGGTCCTTTCCAATCAAAGAGTACCTGCCTCAAGCCTAAGTGCGGGTAGGACAGGGCATGATTGGTTACTTGCCAGACCAGATCATAGATAGTAAGCCCCAGTGCGGTCAGCTGCTGGGGCTTTCGCCCGCCTAGGATTGGCCTTTGCGGTATAGGTGGAGTGTTTGCTTTTCAGCTGTTTAGGGCAGAGGATTTGCCTTGAGATCTGGAGAACTAGACAGGGATGTACGGAGACCAGTTAACTCAAGGAGGTTGCGGGATGGACTTATTGATGGGCATTGATATGGGCACTACTCACATCAAAGTGGCCACCTTTGATCTGCAGGGTAACCTGCACACCCTGGAAATGTCGCGCACCAACACGAAGTCGCTGGGTGAGGGTAAGGCCGTCTACGAACCGGAAGAGATCTGGGACAGTGTGGTGGCTCTGCTGCGGAGAACCGCTGAGCAGCTGGCCCCTTGCGACAGGGTGCTTTCCATTTCTGTAGCCAGTATGGGTGAGGCTGGCCTGCTCTTAGACGCTGAGCACCGCCCTCTTACCCCCATTTTTTCCTGGTTTGACGTGCGGGGCAAAGAGCCTATGGAGGAGTGGTATAGGCAGATCAGCCCAGAAGAGTGCTTTGCCATCACAGGGCTCAACTACAACTACATCTACTCCCTATTCAAGCTGCTGTGGATTAAGCAGAACCAACCTGAAGTATATGGGCAGGCTGTGAAATGGCTCTGCATGCCTGATTATATCTACTTCCGGTTGACTGGAGAGTTTGCCACGGATTATTCCATCGCCTCCCGGACCATGCTCTTTGATATCCGCCAGCGGGAGTGGTCGCAGACACTCCTGGATTTAGCTGGCATTGACAGAAACCTGCTGCCCCCAGCTTATCAAGGCGGTACCGTAATTGGGGAAGTGAGCCGAGAAGTTTGCGAACTCACTGGGTTAACAGGTAAGATCTCAGTCGCTGTGGGGGGCCATGATCATATCTGCGGTACACTAGCTGCCAATGTGATCGAGCCTGGCAAGGTGATGAACTCCTCAGGTACAGCAGAGACCCTCAATGCGGTATTCACCAATCTGCCTCCCCTCAGTACAGACACTTTCAGCGGCTTTAACGTGGGCTGTCATGTAGTTCCTGGGCTTTACTACCTCCAAGGTGAGATCGTTTCCTCGGGGATCAGTGTGGAATGGTTCCTGGACAAGTTTTGCTGTGCTGACGATGGAACTAGGATGTCCTATGGGGAGATGGAGCGCAGGGCGCGCCTGGCGCCGCCTGGATCCCAAGGCTTGTTCTTTATCCCCCATCTGAGAGGCGGCAGCCCGCCTGTTCCAGCACCTTTCAGTAAAGGCTGCTTTTTGGGGATCAGAGATTACCATACCAAGGACGACTTCCTCCGGGCCATCCATGAAGGCTTATGCTGTGAAGTCGCTGGCATCCTAAAGAGTATGGAATCAGTGTTGGGCCTGGAGTTCCAGAGTATCCACGCCATCGGAGGCGGAACCAAGAACGAATTGTGGATGGAGATCAAGAGTGCTGCCGCGGCCAAGCCCATTGAAATCCCTCAGGTCCAAGAGTCCACCCTGCTGGGAGCTGCCCTGTTAGGCGGTGTGGGTGCTGGAGTGTACAGCGACCACTATAAGGCAGCCCGAGTTACATATCGGCCCAGCCGGGTATTTCAGCCTGAACCTGAGTTGGTGGAAAAATGCCGGGAGATCACCGCAACCTATCAGAGGATCCTGCCTTTGGCCCGGGAGATCAGTTCTGCAATCAGTGAAGGATAAGAATGCGTATGATTGTAACCTTAACCATGAATCCAGCAGTTGACAAAACAGCAGTCTTGGACTTGGTGGAGCTGGGAGGTACCAACCGCCTGGAGCAGATCCGCATGGATGCAGCTGGCAAGGGGATCAACGTGTCCCGTGCCTTAAGCAGCCAAGGCGTTCCGTCCCTGGCCATGGGCTTAGTGGCAGGCCGGGAAGGCCAGTTTATCATCGATGAGCTGGAAAGCCGGGGGATCAAAACCAAGTTTACCTGGTGCAGAAAGGGCCATACCAGGGTAAACCTGAAGGTGTATGAACAGGCTTCTGGCCGGACTACGGAACTGAACGAACCGGGGCCAGAGGTGGGTGCCTATGAGCTTGAGGAGCTCTGGCGCAGCCTGGAAGAGGTACTACCCCATACTGAGCTTTTAATCTGTTCAGGCAGCCTCCCTCCTGGAGCTGCGCCTTCATTCTACCGCGAGCTGATCGACTATTCCCATGAGCGTGGTGTCCAGGTATTCTTCGATGCCTCTGGCCAGGCCCTTTTAGAAGGTGTCAAGGCCAAACCCTACTTCATCAAACCCAATCAAGAGGAAGCAGAGCTGCTGTTGGGGAGGGGGATTTCCCATCCCCGCGAGGTGAAGGCTGTGCGCGAGCAGTTGGATCAGCTGGCTGTACCAGTGATCGTGCTGTCGTTCGGCGCGGAAGGGGCAGTCTTTTGTTCCCAAGGTGAAGAGCTGCTGTGGGCCAAGGCCGAGGCTAGGGAGGTGCAGAGCAGCACTGGCTGCGGAGATGCTCTGGTAGCCGCCTTTGCTGCTGCATGGTCGCAGGGTAAGCCCTGGGCAGAAGTGGTGCGCTGGAGCACGGCAACCGGAACAGCTGCCGTGGAGCTGCCTGGCACCAGTTTTCCCGACATAGACCAGATTACGGAGCTTGTACCTAGAGTGCGCCTGGAGAGCCTCTAGGATAATCCAGATGGCATGGAGGAGACTAGATGCAAATAGTTGTAGCAGGCCACTTGTGCCTCGACATTATCCCTGATTGGCAGACAGGAAATCTAGGAGCCCTGAAGCCAGGCACCATGGTTCAGGTGGACGGGCTGACTTTTTCCACGGGAGGCGCTGTTTCCAATACTGGCATAGCCCTAAAGCGCCTTGGTTTTGCGCCCATTCTTATGGCTTGTACCGGCGATGATCATGTGGGCAATATTGTCCGCAGCATCGTACAGCGGGAGGGCATCGATCCTGATCATTTTTCCTGCATAAAAGGGGCCACAACCTCTTATACCATTGTGTTGAATCCACCAGGGGAAGATAGGGCCTTTATCCATTTTCCAGGAACCAATGACGCCTTTGGAGCGGACGATGTGGACCTCAGCGGTCTGGAACCTGGCCTCTTCCACCTGGGCTATCCTCCCATCATGAGGGAACTGTATACTGCCGAGGGGGAAAACTTGGAGGCCATTTTCCGCCGAGCCAAGGCTTCAGGCTGGGTTACCAGCATGGATATGGCTCTGCCTGATCCTAACTCCGAGGCAGGCCGTGCCCCGTGGCGGAGGATCCTGAGCAGAACCCTGCCCTATGTAGACCTTTTCCTGCCCAGCCTGGAGGAAATCCTGTATATGCTGGACCAGGACAAGTTTTACGCTGTCCAAGAGGGAGCCCTTCCCATTACTACTGAACTGCTGGACAATCTGAGCCAGGAGCTTTTAGACATGGGAGCGGGAGTGATTGGACTAAAACTGGGCGACCAAGGCCTCTATTTGCGCACGGGTGCAGGAGTGGCCAGCAGTCTCGGCGAAAACTGGGAAAATCGTCAGCTGTTGTCGCCCATCTTTGAGGTAGAAGTTCAGGGCACAACTGGGGCGGGTGATACTACCATTGCTGGATTCTTAGCAGGCTTTTCCTTAGGGAAGGATCCAGAGGAGGTTGTCACCTTAGCCAATGGAGTAGGCGCCTGCTGCGTGGAAGTTCTATCTGCCATTGAGGGTATTCCCAGCCTCACTACGGTAGAGGAGCGCATCAGCAGGGGATGGCCGCGGGTGATGCCCACTATTGCCCATCCAGGATGGCATGCTGAACATGGGCTGTTGTATGGACCACTAGATAAGGTGAAGAGATAGAGAGGAGTTTGACAAATGGCTTTGGTAACATTGCGGGAAGTGCTGCGCGATGCAGTTGCGGAGAGATATGCGGTTGGATCTTTTAACGCCGCTGAGCACAGTATGGCAGAGGCTATTCTAGAAGTGAGTGAAGAAAAGGGAGTACCTGTAATCTTAAGCGTGGCGGAGGTCCATTTCCGCTACATGAACTTGGAACGCTTCATTCCTTATCTGCGCAGGCGCATTGAAGAGATGAAGACACCAGCGGTGCTCCATTTGGACCACGGCGCAAGCCTAGAAACCATTCAGCGGGGGCTGGATCTCGGGTTCTCCTCGGTAATGATCGATGCTTCCATCCTACCCTTTGAAGAGAATGTGAGCATGGCCGCGCAAGTGGTGGAATTGGCTCGCAAGTATGGCGCCAGTGTAGAAAGTGAACTGGGCCATGTGGCTGGGGGAGAAGGGAATCTGAGCGAGGGTTCTGAGGCTGATCCTGGATCCTACACCAAACCAGAAGAGGCTGCTAGATTTGTCAAGGAGACTGGGGTGGACGCCCTAGCTGTAGCTATCGGCACGGTTCACGGGCCTTACAAGGGCAAGCCTAATTTGGAGCTGGAGCTGCTCCAAAAAATCCGGGCAGAAGTGGATGTCCCCCTAGTGCTCCACGGCGGTTCGGGGCTCAGTGATGAGCAGTTCCGCAGCGTTGTTGCCTGTGGGATCAATAAGATCAACTATTTCACCGAAGGATCCCTAGCCGCGGTGGAAGAAGTGCGGCGCCTGTTAGCAGGCGGGACTCCCCTGAGCTACCCCGACCTAATTCAAGCTGCCCAGCGGCGTGTGCGCGAAATCGTGGAAAAACAGATTGAGGTCTTTGGCACCCGTCCAATTAACTGAGTTCAAACAAAGATAGGGAGGTCATGTGCATGTTAACTAAGCAGCAAGTTGAGGACGCCAGAAGAAGGGCCTTGGAGTATTTCGAGAAGGCAAAGATCGTCCTTACTGACGAAGAGAAAGAGAATATTGAAGTGGCTGATTTTGGCCTGGAGGATCTAGAGAACACAGGGCTGCAGCTGGTTACTTACATCAACACCGACCGCTACTGCGCCAAGGAAATGGTGCTCTTTCCCAGGCAGACCTGTCCTGAGCACAGGCATCCTGACCGCAATGGGATTAGGGGCAAGCAGGAGACCTTCCGCTGCCGCTATGGCGAAGTGTACCTGAATGTGGCCGGTCCGAAAACAGAGGACAGAGTGTCCCGCCCTCCCAGTGGGGATGAGGAGTACTACACGGTGTTCCATGAAATCAGGCTGCTCCCTGGAGAGCAGTACACACTTGATCCTGACACCCTGCACTGGTTCCAAGCTGGGCCCAACGGTGCCGTGGTATCGGAGTTTTCTTCAACCAGTGATGATGAGTCGGACATCTTTACAGATCCCCGGATCAAGAGAATTCCTGAAGTTGAGTAATGATTCAGAAAGTTGTAAACCATAACACTTGACATGTCTAGACAACCTCCTCCAGCTTACGGGTACAATTCGCGAATAGATGAGAGTATGAGTCAATAGATATCGGGTTCGATCAAAAAGAGGCAGGAAAAAGAGGCCTCACTCCCAAAGTGTTTGATCAGCAAGAACCTACACGGAAGGAGTAAG
>JGI24708J26588_10001311_pt1 | contig 19673 bp, 16 predicted proteins | sample BioPla1DNA2_FD_26588 | JGI IMG/M metagenome (IMG submission 26588) | reverse complement strand
CATACCTTCATAAACTTTAGTTCCTGGCTTTATAAATAATATTCCCCTGTCCTGAGCTCCATACAAGCCATAGGCAGTAGCCTCTCCTGTTTCAAAGGCTATAAGGGAGCCTTCATTTCTCTTAGGAATATCTCCTTTATAAGGAGCATAACCGTCAAATACTGAGTTAAGAATTCCTTCACCTTTTGTATCAGTCATAAATTCTCCCCTATATCCTATAAGACCTCTTGCTGGAATAGAAAATTCTAGTCTAGAATAGCCACCATCGGCTTCTATCATATTAATTAACTCCCCTTTTCTTCGACCTAGTTTTTCTATTACTGAACCAATATACTCCTCACTTACATCTATGGTTACCCTTTCCATTGGTTCATACTTCTTCCCATCTTCATATTTAAAAAGTACCTCTGGCTTAGACACTTGAAATTCATAGCCTTCTCTTCTCATATTTTCTATTAATACAGATAAATGGAGTTCTCCTCTACCAGATACTTTAAATACATCAGTGGAATCAGTTTCTTCTACTCTTAAACTTACATCTGTTTGCAGTTCTTTAAATAATCTATTTCTAATTTGTCTAGAAGTTAAAAATTTTCCTTCTTTACCTGCAAAAGGACTATTGTTTACCATAAAATTCATAGATATAGTAGGCTCAGATATTTTTACAAAAGGCAATGGTTCTGGATGGTCAATATCACAAATAGTATCTCCTATGTGAATTCCCTCCACACCTGTAACTGCTATAATACTCCCTACAGAGGCTTCTTCTACTTCGATTCTATTTAAGCCTTCAAATTCATAGACCTTTGTAATTTTAACATGTTTTTTATCCTCTGGTCTATCTTCATTTACTATAATTGCCTCTTGATTAGTTCTAATTTTTCCCCTTTCTATTTTGCCAATTCCAATTCTCCCCACATAATCGTTATAGTCTATGGTAGAAATTAGTACTTGTAGTGGCCCATCTATATCACCTTCTGATAGGGGAATATAGTCCACTATAGTTTTAAATAAATCCTCCATATTATCTTTTTTTACATTTATATCACAAGTTGCATAGCCGTCTCTAGCTGAAGTAAATACAAAAGGAGAGTCTAAGTATTCTTCTCCTGCACCTAGTTCTATGAATAATTCTAATACCTCATCTATAACTTCCTTAGGTCTTGCCTCTTCTCTGTCTATTTTATTAATGCAAACTATGGCTGGTAAATTAAGTTCAAAAGATTTTTTCAATACAAATTTAGTTTGTGGCATAGGTCCTTCAAAGGCATCTACTAAAAGTACTACTCCATCCACCATTTTCAGTACCCTTTCCACTTCCCCACCAAAATCAGCATGACCTGGTGTATCTACAATATTAATTTTTGTTCCATTGTAATATATAGCTGTGTTTTTAGATAATATAGTAATTCCTCTTTCTTTTTCTATTTCATTGGAATCCATAATTCTGTCTTCTACTATTTGATTTTCTCTAAATATTCCTGATTGTTTTAGCATACTATCTACCAAAGTGGTTTTCCCATGGTCTACATGGGCGATAATTGCTATATTTCTTAAGTCTTCTCTTGCAATATTCATTAAATAATCCCTTCCTATTTATAGTTTGGTTTTTCTTTTACAAAATTAATTTTATCACATTTTTTGTCAAAATGATAGTGAAAGTTAAATGGCAGGGTGCGTATCCCCTGCCATTTAACATATATATTTTACTACTTCAACCTTGTTTTTTTCAATATGAAATTCATCAGATAGTCCATTTACAATAACAAGTCCTCTTCCACAACATTTTAACTCTTCTGGATTATAAGATTTTATATCATAATCAATCCCCTGACCTTCATCCATAATTTTTATTTTTAAGACATTTCCTTTTAATTCTAAATATAATTCCACTGACTTATCCCTATTACATTTGTTTCCATGAATGGCACTATTAATAACCAATTCATTTAATATTAATCTTATATCAAATATTAAATCTTCATCATTTATAATATTTCTCAATTTGTTAATTACATCTTGCATAGCAATTTTAACATCCTCCAGATCACTAAATATAGACCTTTGATATATAAAACTCATCCCAAATCCCGCCCATCTATATTAATATTACAATATAATTTCTATACTTATTTTACCCAGAATTATTCCTCTTAATCTATTCTATGAGAATTTTCCATATTTAGATGTATATTTATGAAAAAAAGTTTAAAGTACTTACCTTTTGGGTATTATCACAATTGATGGTAAATAGTCATTCTGAATGAATATGAAGAATCTATATTATATATAGTAAGCTTAAGATTCTTCAACTATGTGTACCTAGAGAAATAAACCATGGTAACTTTCCCTCAGGATGACAATTAAATTTTTATTAATCTTTAAATTTTTAGAGAAAGGAGAATGTACTTATGGAAAAATGGGTTTGTGAACCTTGTGGCTATGTTTATGATCCAGCAGAAGGTGATCCTGATAATGGTGTAGAACCAGGTACAGCTTTTGAAAACCTACCAGAAGATTGGGTATGTCCAGTTTGTGGTGCTACACAAGATATGTTTGTAAAGGAATAATTTTAAAAGAGCAGTANTTCTNAGANTTACTGCTCTTTTTTTATACCTAGTATTTTGTAAAATTCACTCCATACTTTATCTATATTTAATTTCTTAGGGGAAGAATAGGGAATTATTAAATTATTATCTTTTATTTCTAATTTGTTTTTTATTGTTTTAATATAAGATGGATATTTGTTTTTAGTAATTTTGTCTGCCTTAGTAGCTATAACTAATCCTTTAAAGCCATAAGTTTTAAGCCAATTATACATCATTAAATCTTGCTCAGTAGGACTATGCCTAATATCTACTAATTGGACTACTTCTACTAAATTTTCCCTAGTATTTAAATATTCTTCAATTATATGTCCCCATTTTTCCTTTTCTTCTTTTGAAACCTGTGCATAGCCATAACCTGGCAAATCTACTAATCTAAATTTATCATTTATATTATAAAAATTAATAGTTCTAGTCTTACCAGGTTTCCCACTGGTCCTAGCTAAGTTTTTCCTATTGACTAAAGAATTAATAAAAGAAGACTTTCCCACATTAGACCTTCCAGCAAAAGCTATTTCAGGTAAATCAGTTTTTGGATACTGATTTGGTCTTACTGCCACTTTCTCTAATTCAGCTTTTATTATTTTCATATTAATCTTCCTTCTCTAATAATGCATATTGTAATACCTCAGCCATATTTTTAACTAGAACAATTTCCATAGACTTCTTTATTTTATCTGGTATTTCTTCTAAATCTTTTTTGTTTTCAAAGGGTATTAATACTTTTTTAATACCTATTCTATGGGCTGCTAGAATTTTTTCCTTAATACCACCTACAGGCAATACTCTACCCCTTAGGGTTATTTCTCCAGTCATGGCTACATCTTTGTTTACTGGTCTATTAGTAAGTGCAGATATACTGGCAGTAGCCATAGTAATTCCTGCTGATGGACCATCCTTGGGAATTGCTCCTTCAGGTACATGAACATGAATATCCATTTCCTTATAAAAACTTTCATCAATTCCCAACTCTTTAGAATTTGCCCTAATATAGGAAATACCTGCTTGGGCTGATTCCTTCATTATATCTCCTAATTGCCCAGTTAATTGTAGCTTTCCTGTACCCTTCATGGAATTTACTTCTATAGAAAGGGTTTCTCCCCCAAAAGCAGTCCATGCCAGGCCTGTAGCTACACCTATTTGATTTTCCCTTTCTCCTATATCAGAACGATATTTTTCTATACCTAAATATTTGTGAAGATTTCCTTGATTTACCCTTACAGTTTTCCTATTAGTTTCCACTATTTTTTTAGCAGCTTTTCTACAAATATTTGCAACATTTCTCTCTAATTCTCTAACACCTGCTTCACGGGTATAATTATTTATTATGCTTTTCATGGCATTTTCAGAAATTCTAAGATTTTTCTCTTTTAAACCATGTTCCTTAAGTTGCTTAGGTAAAATATGTTTTGTAGCTATATTAAGTTTTTCTTCCTCTGTATAACCTGATATTCTAATTACTTCCATTCTATCTAATAATGGTGGTGGAATAGTTGCTACAGTATTTGCTGTAGTAATAAACAATACTTTAGACAAATCAAAGGGAACCTCTAAATAATGATCTGTGAAAGTATTGTTTTGTTCAGGATCCAATACTTCAAGTAAGGCAGAAGCAGGGTCTCCTCTAAAATCTGAGGCCAATTTATCTATTTCATCAAATAGAAATACAGGATTATTTGAACCTGCTTTTTTTATGGAAGATATTACTCTACCTGGCATAGCTCCCACATAAGTCCTTCTATGGCCTCTAATTTCTGCTTCATCTCTAACTCCACCTAGAGACATCCTAACAAAATTTCTATTTAAAGACTCTGCAATGGATTTAGCAATGGAGGTTTTCCCTACTCCTGGTGGACCTACTAAACAAAGTATAGGTCCTTTCATTTCTGTTGCCAATTCTCTAATGGCAATAAACTCCAATACCCTTTCCTTTACATCAGTAAGGCCATAATGGTCTTTATTTAATACATTTCTAGCTTCTTTAATATTTACCTTATCTTTAGTTTCCACATCCCAAGGTAATTCTATAATCCAATCTAAATAGGTACGTATTACTGATGTTTCTGCAGAATGAGGATTCATTTTATCTAATCTGTCTAATTCTTTTAAGGCCTTTTCTCTTACTTCCTCTGGCATGTCTATTTTATTAATTTTAGTTCTATATTCTTCTATTTCTTCTAAAGCGTCGTCTTCTTCTCCCAATTCTTTTTGAATAGCCCTCATTTGTTCCTTTAAATAATACTCTTTTTGAACTTTGGTTATTTGTTTCTTTACTCTTTGATTAATTTTCTCTTCAATTTTTAATAATTCTATTTCTTCCTGTAAAATTTTGTGAAGAGTTTCTAATCTTTCATAATAATTAATAGTTTCTAAAATTTTTTGATGGTCTTCAATTTTAAGACTTATATAGGAAGCTACAACATCTGCTAATCTCCCTGGGTCTTCTATGTCTGTTACAGTAATTAATATATCTGGAGATAGTCTACTGCTTATGGATAAATATTCTTCTAAATCGCTAATTACTAGTCTCATGGCTGCTTCTAATTCTTTGTCTAATTCAATATCTTCTATATTGTAAATTATTTCTTCTACCTCAGCCCTAAAGTAGTCCTCCTCTTGTATAACTTCAACTATTTTACCCCTATTTATTCCTTCCACTAATACCCTTATACTTCCACCTGGCAATTTTAACATTTGCTTTATTTTAGCAATAGTTCCTGTGTGATAAAAATCTTCTATAGATGGGTCTTCTACTTTAGCATCTTTTTGAGCACACAAAAGAATTAGGGAATCATCTACCATAGCCTTTTCCAAAGCATTTATGGATTTATCCCTTCCCACATCAAAATGAATCACCATATGGGGAAATATAGACATTCCCCTTAAAGGTATTAGAGGTAATATTCTATTTTCAATCCTGTACATAATCTCCCCCCTCTATATATAAGTATTGATTGTTTTCATTGTTAATATTGTATTACTATATTATCATATTTTTCAGTTTAAAGGAAATTTNAAAATGAAAAAAGCTCACATAATAGTGAGCTTTTTTTTATGATGCTGATTCTTTGTCTGAATTTTTAGCTCTATTTTTTGCTGCTCTTTCTGATAGTACTAAAGTTGGTTCTCCAGTAACTATGGTTTCCCTAGTAATTAGGCATTTTTCAATATCTTCCCTTGAAGGTATTTCGTACATTATATCTAGTAAAGTTTCTTCTATTATACTACGAAGTCCTCTAGCACCAGTTTTCCTCTCTATAGCCTTTTCTGCTATGGCAGTTAAAGCTCCATCATCAAATTCTAATTCTACTCCATCCATTTCAAATAATTCTTTGTATTGTTTTACCAAAGCATTTTTCGGTTCTGTCAATATTCTAACTAATGCCTCTTCGTCTAGTTCTTCTAAAGTTACCATAACTGGTAACCTACCAACAAACTCTGGTATTAAACCATATTTTATTAAATCTTCTGGTTGAAGCTCTTTTAATAATTCCCCAATTTCTGTATCTTTTTTGCTTTGGATTTCTGCACCAAATCCCATAGATTTAGTTCCTATTCTATTTTGAATTATTTTATCTAAGCCATCAAAAGCCCCACCTACTATAAATAATATATTAGTAGTATCAACTTGGATAAACTCCTGATGAGGATGTTTTCTTCCACCTTGAGGCGGAACATTTGCTACAGTACCTTCTAGAATTTTCAACAATGCTTGCTGAACTCCTTCTCCAGAAACATCTCTAGTTATAGAAGGATTTTCTGTTTTTCTAGCAATTTTATCTATTTCATCTATATAGACAATACCTTGCTCTGCTCTTTCTATATCGTAATCTGCAGCTTGGATTAATTTTAAAATTATATTTTCTACATCTTCTCCTACATATCCTGCCTCTGTTAATGAGGTGGCATCTGCTATGGCAAAGGGAACATTTAAGATTTTTGCCAAAGTTTGAGCCAATAGTGTTTTACCAGAACCTGTAGGCCCAATCATAACTATATTGGATTTTTGTAATTCCACATCATTCTTCTTTGATGGTCTTTTGTTTATTCTTTTGTAATGATTATATACTGCAACAGCTAAGGCCCTTTTTGCCCTCTCTTGTTTAATTACATATTCATCTAAAGTACTTTTTATATTTGATGGTTTTGGCAAATCCCTTAATTCGTAGTCAAAACTATCTATAAATTCTTCATCAATTATTTCCTGACATAAGCTAATGCATTCATCACATATGAATACATTTGGCCCAGCTATAAGCCTTCTAACTTGATCTTGTGGTTTCCCACAAAAAGAGCAGCGAAGCTGTTTGTCATCATATTTAGGCATTATGACACCTCACTTAAATTATTTACTTTTCTCTATTACTTCATCTATTATACCATATTCTTTGGCTTCTAGTGAAGTCATAAAGAAATCTCTATCTGTATCTTGGGAAATTTTTTCTAAAGTTTGACCAGTTTTTTCACTTAATATTTTATTTAAAGTTTCACGGGTTCTAATAATTCTATCTGCATGGATTCTAATATCTTCTGCCTGACCTTGCATACCTCCTAAAGGCTGATGTATCATAATTTCTGAATTTGGTAATGCAAATCTTTTTCCTTTTGTACCAGCTGCTAATAAAAATGCCCCCATGCTTGCAGCCATACCAATACATATAGTTGATACATCTGGTTTAATATACTGCATAGTATCATATATTGCAAATCCAGCTGATATAGAGCCACCTGGACTATTTATATATATTTGTATATCTTTATCTGGATCTTCTGCTTCTAAAAACAATAATTGTGCCACTACCAAATCAGCAGTTACATCATTTACTTCTCCCCCAAGAAAAATTATTCTCTCTTTAAGCAATCTAGAATAAATATCATAGGACCTTTCTCCCCTATTAGTTTGTTCTACAACAATGGGAACTAAAGCCATTTTTACCCCTCCTAAATTATTCTATAAATTTAGCATTTGAAACTAGTAATTCTATAGTCTTATCTCTAATTATACCCGACTTAATATATTCTAAATCTCCTTTTTTCATATCTTCTTTGAATTTGTCAATATCTTCAACCATGAATTCTTTAGCTTGCTTTTCAAGTTCTTTATCTATATCTTCTTCTGATGCCTCTATTTCTTCTTTTTTTGCTATAGCATCTAGTATTAAATCTGCCCTTACTTTTTCTTCAGCTACTGGTTTTATTTGTTCTTTAAAATCTTCTAAATTGGAATTAGTAAATTGGAAATATTGTTCCAATTCTAAACCTTGCATCTGTAAACTGTAGGCAAATTGCCTAATTTCGTTTTCCACTTGGTTTTCTATCATTACTTCTGGTATATCCACTTTGGATAATTCTACTACTTTCTTCACCACTGTATTTTCTATTTCATTTTTTTCTTTTTCTTTAAATTCTTTTTCTAATTTTTGTCTTAAATCTTCTTTATATTCCTCTAAAGTGTCAAACTCTGAAACATCTATGGCAAATTCATCATCTAATATTGGTAATTCTTTTTCTTTTATTTCATGAATAATTACCTTAAATATTGCTTCTTTTCCTTCTAAGCTTTCTTCAAAATAATCTTCTGGGAAATTAACCTTAACTTCCACTTCTTCCCCTTTTTTCTTACCTATTAATTGTTCTTCAAAACCTGGTATAAAGGTATTTGAACCCAATGTTAGTTCTTGACCTTCGGCAGTGCCACCTTCAAACTGTTCTCCATCTACATAGCCTTCATAGTCTATAGTAAGTATATCTCCTTCTTTAGTTTCTCTATCTTCTGCAGCAATAATTCTGGCATTCATTTCTTGTATTGTCTTTAATTCCGTTTCCACATCTTCATCACTTACATTGTATTCTATTTTTTCAATTTCAAAATTTTTATAATCTCCTAATTCTACTTCTGGTTTTATTGTAACTTCTACTGTTACAATTACTGGTTTCCCCTTTTCTATTTCTTCCACATCTATTTCAGGATAATCAACTGGGTCTAATTTTAGTTCTTCTAAAGCTTCTTCATAAGCTTCTGGTAAAATACTATTCAATGCTTCTTCATAAAATACACCTTCGCCATAATTCATTTCGATAATTTTTCTAGGGACTTTTCCCTTACGAAAACCTGGAACAACAAAATAGTTTCTATTTTTTAAATATGCTTTTTGTATTGCTTTTTCAAAATCTTTTTCAGCAATTTCTATAGTGAAAAAAGCTTTGTTGTTTTCTTTTTTTGTCAACACAGGGTTCATTTAATTTTCCTCCTTAATTTCTTAATTTATTCTTATATATAGTAAGTTTCCATACTATAAAATTATATCATAGTTTTAAATAATATCCAATTTTAACATTTAAAATATATAAACAAAAAACCAATGGGATACCATTGGTTTAAATGGTGCGGGAAAGAGGACTTGAACCCCCACGTCAATGACACTAGATCCTAAGTCTAGCGCGTCTGCCAGTTCCGCCACTCCCGCTTGTAAAATTCCTACCATAATATTATAGCATTTAATTTGTTTATGTCAATAGGATTTTTATTATTTCTAAACTATGATATAATGTAGTTAAAATGGGGCGGAGGTGNTATTATGAAATCAGTTTGGCAACATTTATTAGAATCTATAATATTTTTTGTAATTTTAGGATTAATTTACAATATCTTAAATAGGTTTAATATAATTGTAGACCCAAATACTCAGGGTACATTAATTATAGGAATTGCTGTGGCATTGATAATTGTGTGGACTTTTGTAAATATGAGAATTAATAGAAAAGCTAGGGAAACTGAAGAAGAAAAATAAAAATAATGTGGGACAGGGCACCCTGTATACCCATTAAATAATCATAGGTAGGAACCGTCCCCCTCGTCCCACATGTATTTTATCTAGACAAACTCCTAATATTCTCTACTGGATACTTGCCAGTAATACTTCTACTAGGCATATAATATATTAATATTGTTATTATAAAATATATAATACATACTACTAAATGTAATATCCAAGGATAATCCATTAGTTTATATACAAAAATATCTTCTATATAGCCAGAAAATCCTACTGAAAATCCTGACAAATCTCCCATGGAAGTGAAAAATAGAATTAGAAATAGAATTAGATGAATAAGTATAATAGATAAAAGCCCTACTATTATACCTATTTTTATATAATAATGAGAAAATTCTTCCTTTGTAACACCCATAGATTGTAGTATTCCTATTCTATTTCTATCCTGTTCCATTTTAGATACCATGGTATTATATAATATTATTAAAGCTATGGCTGCTGCTGTAATTCCCAATAGAGAAATTATTAGGGCATTGTTAAAGGCTTCATAATATATTCTAGAATTACTTTCTTTATAATTGTAAAGATTATATCCCCTATTTATAGCATAGGTTAATAATTTTGCATCTAGTATTACATCTGTTTGTTTAGAGTCTGTATTTATATAGCAAAGAGTACGACCATNGCTATAGGGATAAATTAGTTGTACCATCCATTCTAAATATTCTACATTTCCATATTGGCCTAATCCATACATAGATCTNGGATATAGGGATTCCATGGCATCTATGGAGCTAATTACCACATAAGGAGCCACATTATTAGAAAATGGCCAAAGCCCCTCTTTTGGTAAATAGTGAATAATACCTCCAACTTTAAATTCTTTGCCCACATAGCCAGAAGCATAAGTTTCCCCAGACATTGCTTCTAAATCAGCGGATAAATAAATATTATCCCCAGGCTTTATATAATCTTGCCTCTTATAATAATTTTTATATCTAGAATTATAAGATATTTCATAGACACCACTTGTTTCAAATAACCATTTCATCCTATTATCTTCATTAGTAGCATCTACTACTTTTTTCTTTGGAAAAGGACTTATTTCTACATTTTCATTTCCCGGGCAATACATAGGTATCATTAATATAATTTCTTCTCCATTAATAAAAGCTTTTTTGTCAATTTTCCCCTCATTTATCATGGAGCGAAATTTGTTAAATTGTTTAGAATTCTCGTCCTTTGCATCTATGGCAAAGGTTTTGGTGTAAAAGGCATTTTTTAAATATTCTTCCTCATTCTCTAAAGCTCCATTATATTTGCTAAAATGGCCTTTTAAAAGTTCTGTAGGAAGTAGTCCCTCATAGGTATTTAAAATTTTATTCTCTTCTATGCCATCATACCAGAGGAATGTTTGTTTCCCCACTTTATACATTTCCGTAGATTTTATTCCATCAAATTCCTTTAATTCCCTTTGAATTACAGGAAATTCCCTTTCCCTTTCTCCAAATATGGCCTCCATTACATAATCTGGTCTACTATTTTTTACTACTATCTCTCTATAATTATTAAANGNAAAATAATCTAGCATTATAGTAGCTAATAATATGGTAATGGCTATAAAGGAAATGCCAAAGGATATTAAAGCTTTGTTTTTATTTAATTTTAAATAGTCCCAATTAAAATCAGAAAAAGATTTGCGACGAATTTCTACATCTTTTTTAGTTTTACTTTTCTTATGTTTAGGGGGTTTTTCCATGGTACCTACTAATGGAATGTTTACAGCATATATAGTAGGTATAGCCATGCCCACAAATAGAGCTAAAATTCCTGCTATTAAACCAAGTAAAAATAATTGGGGATATACATAAAACTGAAGATTTCTACCGCCAAATTTATTTAATCCAAATATAATTCCAGCTGCAACCCCAAATCCCACTGGTAACCCAATTAATAGACCATATTTTAAGAAATATATTCCTTCATAAAATAGCATTTGAATAATTTGATTTTTAGTAGCACCTATGGATTTTAATAATACAATTTTTCTAGACCTTCTTTTCATTTGTGTTAAGAATATTTGGAATATTGCCAAAGTAGTGGCTATAAATATTACTGCTATAATAACTGAGGCTAAATAATGTTCAGTGGTACCTACAATATCAGGATAAGAAAAAGTATTTCTCCTGAAATTAGCAGTATTTACTTCTACTTTACTTTCTACTACTTCATCGCCTTCTAAGGATTTATCTTCCCAATCTTCAGGCTCTCTTTCTACAGCCCAAGTTTTTACCCCTTCTAGTGCTTCCTCTATTTCCTCATCTGTAGCCCCATATAAATCCATCCAGAACCAAAAATGTAGTCCTGAATATTCATCATATTCTATATCACTAATCCTATTGGGATAATTATCTTTTAGTTTAGAGTACANATCCNCCTCTAGGGAATTGGATTCTAAAAATATATTATAATTTTCCATTTTAAATTCTGAAAAATCCTCTATATTATTATTATAAAATACATCTAAATAAAGATCCCCAGCCTCTTCAGTTATAAAAGCATTAGGAGAAGGATATCCATCTAAATCCCATTTATCTGTATAATTTTGTATAATCCCTACAATTTCAAATTCTCTTTTTAGTATGACTTTTTGATTGGTTAATAGCCCCGTCTCCCTTATAAGATCTGGGTCACTATCTCCTCCTTGAGGATAGTAAAAAAAATAATCATTGGAAACTACTATAGTAGTATCTCCTACTTTTTCAAAAGGAGTTTCATGATGTTGTAAATAATCTGGATATATCCCCTCTTCATAAAATTTTTTATTTAATTCCATAATATAGGGACCTGTGTCTTCAAAAACAGTTTCAATTACAATATCTACACTTACTTTTTGACCTATTTCCAATTCCATACCCATATTGCTCATTTGTTGTAGTTCTATCATTATTTCATTATCTTTTTCAGGGTATCGTCCTTTATAAAGGGAAAATCTTCCCATTTCTAATAATTCCTCATTAAAAGTACCTACAAGTCCTACTTTGTCTGAATATCCAAGCATATTACTTAAACCAATTTTATCTATATCTTCTTCTTTTTGTAACCTTTCTAGTGTGTCCTTATCTCCATCCAAATAGGCTGCATGCCAACTTCCATATAAATCAAATTGTTGTTCTGCCTTTGTCTTATCTACACTAGCTTGAAATGTTGTAGAAACCACTATAAATACAAAGGCAAGTATTATGACTATTTTTATGAGAAGAGTATCTTTTTGCCTCCCCTTCAAACCTGTTTTCGCAATATCTTTTATTTTCATATCCGTAACCTTCCTTTTTTATAGTGTGTTTAAGGGCTGAGACTATCCTCAATAGAAAAAATTCTGCCATTGGAAATTGTAACAATTCTATCTGCCTCTTTTGCAATATCCATATCATGGGTCACCAATATTATGGTTTGACCAAATTTTTCTGCAGAGTGTTTCATAAGTTTTAAAACCTCTTGACCAGTGTTTTCATCTAAATTCCCCGTTGGCTCATCAGCTAAAACTATGGCAGGTTTAGACACTAGGGCTCTAGCTATGGCTACTCTCTGCCTTTCCCCACCAGATAATTCATCTGGATAATAATTAAGTTTATCCCCAATACCTAAAGTTTCTATTACCTCATTAAAATGTTCCATATCTGGATCTTTGTTGTCTAAATGAATTGGCATTAAAATATTTTCTACTACAGTGTGCTCCTGAAGCAGATTAAAGGCTTGAAATACAAAGCCAATTCTTCTCCTTCGTAAAATTGCCAATTCTTTGTCTTTTAAATCGAAAACTGACTCTCCTTCTAGATAAAGTTTACCACCAGTAGGTTTGTCTAGCCCACCTAATATATGTAATAATGTGGATTTTCCTGAACCAGATTTCCCAATTATGGCATAAAATATTCCTTCTTCAATTTCCAAATTACAATCTTTTAAAGCTTCTACTGCCAATTCCCCTTTGCCATAAGTTTTGTGAATGTTTTCTGCTTTAAGTATAATTCCCATATTTCTCCCCCTTTCTTTTTTTAAAAAAATCGGCACCGGTTAAGTGCCGATTTAAATATTGTTTTTTGTCAAAACACCTTAAAGCTCCATATTAATATTAAAAGTAAAACTATAAATACTGGGGAAAAAACTAATAGTGCTGAAAGATATAGTGCAAACATATCTTTTTTATCTAAATACGCATGGTCTTCTTCCCCTTTCCATTTAACTTGGGAATCTAGTTCTTCTGTTTCTACATATTCTTTTGGATTTTTCTTTTTAAGCCAATCCATAGCTGCATTTATTTTTTTTTGAAAAAACATAATAAATCAGAGCCTTTCTATTGTTCCTCCTGCCCATTAAGCTTATGATGACAAGCTACAAAATGTCCTGGCCTTGCTTCTTCCCATTCAGGTACAACTATTTTACATATATCTGTAGCATATTTGCAACGGGTGTGGAATTTACATCCAGAAGGTGGTCTTATGGGACTTGGAACATCTCCTTCTAGAATTTGTACCTCTCGTTTATGGTCAATATCAGTTGTTGGTATTGCAGAAAGTAATGCTTCTGTATAAGGATGCATTGGATGAGAGAAAAGTTCTTCTGTATTAGCTAATTCTACAATGCTACCTAAATACATAACACCTACTCTATCACTTATATACTTTATTACAGATAAATCGTGAGAAATAAACATATATGTTAAATTTTCACTTTCTTTTAAATCTAGTAATAAATTTAAAATTTGAGATTGAATAGACACATCCAGTGCTGAAACCGCCTCATCAGCCACTATAAACTTTGGCCTTAAGGCTATGGAACGAGCTATTCCAATTCTTTGTCTTTGTCCACCAGAGAATTGATGAGGATAACGATGAACAAAATAAGGTGCCAAACCACATTCATCCATGGTATTTAAAATATAATCTTGTATGTTCTTGTCTCCCTTAGCAAACATATTGTGGGCATATAGTCCTTCAGATATTATTTGTCCCACAGTAAGCCTTGGGTTTAAAGATGAATATGGGTCTTGGAAGATTAATTGTAGATCCTTCCTTAAAACCCTCATTTCTTCCTCTGTTAGTCTAGCTAAGTTAATCCCTCTATCTCTATACTTTTCATATTTTTCAAAATCTGGGTGGGATTTGTACTGTTCTCGCAACTTTTCTACTTCTAAGTGAATATTTTCTAGCTCTTTTTCAACTCTTTCTAATTCCTTTTCCTTTTCCTCTATTTTAAGCAAATCATTTTTTACAGAATCTTCAATTTCCTTTTTGCTTTTCCCTTCTTCTTCTAATTTAGATTGAATNNCCTGAATTCTAACCTGAAATTCATTGATTTCATCTCTTATTGCCCTAGCTTCACTAGTTTTTGCATGTTCTTTTAATAAAATTTCAGATACAGGTTTTAAATCTTCAGCTACCATGAAGCCACCAATTAATTGGGTCAAATCCATGTATAATAGTCTAGCTTCTCTTTCTGCTACACGTAATTTTTCAAGAGCATGAAGCTTTTCTTCCCCTTCTGGTAGTTTTTCATAAACTTCTTGGGCAGCTGCTTCCTCTTTTTGCAATTCTATTAATTTATCTCTTTCTTGAGATAAATTTTCTAAGATTTCCCGTACATATTTTGGAGATATATCGTCTATATCTAAGCCATAATATATGGTTCTACCATCAGTTTGTTCATATAATTGTAAAAGAGTTCGACCCAAGGTAGATTTTCCACAACCAGATTCTCCAACTAAGCCAAGAGTTTCCCCTTCATAAATTTCTAAACTTATATCATCATTAGCTCTAACATATAATTGTTCTTTGTCNAAAATAGAAGGTTTTTTCAGTGGAAAATACTTTTTTAAATTTTCAATTCTAATTAATACTTTTTGTTCTTCTTTTTTAGCCATTGGATCTCACTCCTTTCTTTGGATAGAAGCAAAGTATTTCATGTCCTTTTTCTACTTCTACTGGGTCTGGTTCCTCTTTATGACATCTGTCTGTAGCATATTTACATCTAGGTGCAAATTTACAACCCTTTGGAAGATTTAAAGGATGTGGTACTGCCCCAGGTATAGCCTCTAATCTAACACCACTTGGAGTATCTAATCTTGGAATAGACACTAGTAAACCTTCTGTATAGGGATGAGAATAGGGAGTTTTAGGATCAAATATAGTTCTTGCACTTGCCTTCTCCACTACCTGTCCACAGTACATAACCGCCACATCATCTGCCATTTCATTAATTACACCTAAATCGTGAGTAATAAAAAGTATAGATGTGTTTATTTGTGATTTTAATTCATTCATTAATTTTAAAATTTGTGCCTGAATTGTAACATCTAATGCAGTAGTAGGCTCATCTGCAATTAGTAATTTTGGTACACATGCTAANGCCATGGCTATCATAACCCTTTGTCTCATTCCCCCAGATAATTGATGGGGATATTGTTTTGTAACAGCCTCTGGATTAGGTATTTTTACAAGAGATAGCATCTCTATTACCTTTTCTGCTGCCTGTTCTTTATCCATCCCCTGGTGAATCATAAGTGGTTCCGAGACTTGCCTTTCCACTGTAAATACTGGATTTAAAGAAGTCATAGGTTCTTGGAATATAACAGATATATCATTCCCCCTAATATTGGTCATTTCCTTTAAGGGAACATCTACTAGATTTTCTCCATCAAACCAGATTTCTCCATCAGCTATATAGCCATTTCCATCTAATAGCTTTATAATGCTCATAGCAGAAACACTTTTTCCACTACCACTTTCCCCTACAATCCCAAGGGTTTTTCCAGCTTCAACAGAATAAGATACGCCATTAACGGCCTTTACAATTCCTTTTTTAGTTTCAAAATAAGTGTGCAAATTTTTAACTTCTAATAATGCCATCTACTCTTCCCCCTAACGTTCTTGAGATTTTGGGTCAATCGCATCTCTTAAACCATCACCTATTAGGTTAATACAAATAACAGATACACCTAATACAATCGAAGCAAATACCCATCTCCACCAGAAATTTTGAATAACTATACTATTATTTGCCCCATATAACATATTCCCCCAAGTGGGTATTGGAGCCTGAACACCAAAGCCTAAATAGGATAAAGTGGCTTCAGTTAACATACTAGAGGCAAAGGATAGTGTGGCAGATACAATAATTACTGAAATTACATTTGGTAGAATATGTTTAAAAACAATATGCCTTTGTTTAACCCCAAGAGCTCTAGCAGCTATAACATACTCCTGTTCCCTAACTGAAAGTACTTGTGCCCTAACTAATCTTTGTAATCCAGTCCAAGATAATAGGCCTAATATAGCCATTATTAATACAATTCTTTGCCTAGAGGTTAGAGCATTTCCAATTAATGCAGATAGTATCATAGCAAATGGTAAAAAGGGCAATGATGCTACCATTTCCGATATCCTTTGTAAAACTATATCCACTTTGCCACCTAAGAATCCTGATACAGAGCCTACAATTATTCCAATAATTGTAGAAATAATTACTGCAACAGCACCTATGGTCATAGACATTCGTCCACCATTTAATAATCTAGTAAATATATCTCTACCTAATTCATCAGTACCAAATAAATAGCCCTTTAATCCCCAAGTGTGGACATTACCTTCTGTGTCTATGGCAAAGTTTTGATAAAATCCAGTATAGAATCTATCTATTTTAAGATCTTGTACTTTCTTTGGAACTATAGATTGTTTATAATAATCTCCACCCCAGGATACTATGTGATTATCTTCAGTTAAGGCTGTGTAATGATACCTTCCACCTTGAAGTTCTACTATTTTACTTTCTGTTTCAGGTACTCGTCCTTCACCTTTAGAAGAAACATTACCCCAAACAAATACTTGTCCCTCATCATTTACTGCTGCTACTGTACCTGCTGTAGCTGCAATATCTACTACATTTCCCATGTTCTCTGGAATATTAGTATAGGAATTATGTTCTGTTCCTAAATATACTACATCTCCATCAAAGGTTAAACCTAATACTGCATCTGATGTAAGTGCTAATTTATCTATCTGCCCTTGATATTCATTAAATTCGTAATAATCATTATTCATTGTGTTTCCAAAATAATGGACATGTCCATCTTCAGTTAAAATAATTGAGTTTTGATATCCTGCATAAATATCTTTAATATTAGGTATTTTCTGTTCTGGTAGTGAAGCTTGTTTTTGACGATTATTTCCCCACGCAAATAACTCTCCTTTATCATTTAGGGCTAAAGCGTGGTCATATCCAGCTGCAATTTTTTCTATTTTACCCATATTAGCTGGTACTCTTCTTAAATCTATGCCAATAGTTACTTTACTAACGCCCCAAATATATAGTTTCCCATCAGTTGATAGCCCTAAACTATAAGTAGGTCCTGTGGAAATCTGTTGTATCTTACCTTGTAATTCCTTTGGCACCTTCAAAAAGTCTCTATTTGGCGCCACATCTTTTTGGCTTACTTCTGAAAAAGATAAATCTATTGGGTGAACTAGAGGTCCAATTAGGACAGTGGCAAAAATTGTCAAAAAAACTATTAAAGCTGTCATGGAAACCTTATTGTCTTTAAAGGTAGCCCATACAGTTTGCCACGGAGTTTGAATATCATCCTCCACTAAAAGGGAATCTTGTTTCTTTTTTCCACCAAAAAGATTAGTTAAGAGAAGGCGTGAGAAAGGCTTTTTTTCCTTATTATTTTTTTTGTTTTCATCTTTTTTATTTGCTTCTTTTACACTCATATTTCTACCTCCTCCTTCTATTGGTCTACCCTAACACGAGGGTCAACTATACCATAACTAATATCTGTTATTAAATTACCTACTAATGCAATTACTATATAAAACATTTGTATAGCCAAGGCTACATAATAATCTTGATTTTGTAATGCATCAATATAAAACTTACCTATGCCATGGAGATTAAATATTCTTTCAATAACCAAAGAACCACTGAAAATGCTCATGAACCAACCTATAATTAAAGTTATAACTGGAAGTAGTGCATTTCTCCAAGCATGGGAATAAATAACTACCTTTTCTTGTAATCCTTTAGCTCTAGCTGTTTTTATATAATCCATACTTAATGCATCTATCATTGCAGCCCTTACATATCTAGTTAATCCTGCCAAGGAACCTACAGTCATAATAATCAACGGTAATGCCAAGTGCCACATTTTATTTCTAAAAAGTGCAAAACNTGTACCTTTAAAATTAGGTGTTACCATCCCCGANACAGGGAACCACTCTAATTTTACTGCAAAAACAAATATAAATAATAGGGCTGTAATAAATGTAGGTATACTATGACCTACTATGGTAAAAACCATTACTGTTCTATCTAAAGGCGAATTTCTCTTTACTGCACAACGTATACCTAAGGGTATTGTAATAGCAAGTCCTATAAATATTGCAAAAATATTTATAAATATTGTAACCTTAAATGGATCCTTTACAACATCCCTAACTGGAAGTCTATATACCTTAGACATACCAAAATCTAATTTTAACATTCCTTTAATCCATTTACCATATCTTACAATTAATGGTTGATCCAAACCAAGAGCTTTCCGCGCCTGTTGATATGCATATTCATATTCATCAGGTTTCATAAATTCCTTTAAATGTTCCACTTCTGCCCTAGCAGGATCCCCAGGTATTAAATTGTATAGGAAAAAAAGGATAATGGACATTACAAAGAATACAAATATCATATATAAAATTCTTTTAGTTATATATTTAGCCATTTCATTACCTGCCTTATTCTATATTATTTAAATACTTAGAAGTATTCAATATCCTAATCTATTACTCTAATAAAGTTCTTCATATTATGGAGAAATAGGGTATTTTCATACCCTATTTCTCTTAATGCTATAATTATTTTTTTATACTAATTGTTTTTTATTCTGATACCCATGCGTATAGAACTGCTGTTGCTACATCTATAAGTGGATTATTTTGCCAATCTTGTAGTTTTTCATGATAGAAATCGTAGTATATATTTGAATATAGTGGAAGATCTGGCAATAATTCATTCCATCTTACGATAAAATCTACAAACTTTTCTTTAAACTCTTCTCTTTGATCTGGCTCTAATAATACCATTCCTTCNGCAAGATCTGCTAATTCATCATCTAATAGGAAGTTAGTATTATATCCAGCTTTAACCATTGCTGGATCTGTTGTATAAGATGTAGACAAATCATAAGTTGAAGAGAAGTTTGTAGCTAAGTTGAACATACCATAAGTTGGTACTCCATATTTTG
>JGI24708J26588_10001306_pt1 | contig 19714 bp, 15 predicted proteins | sample BioPla1DNA2_FD_26588 | JGI IMG/M metagenome (IMG submission 26588) | reverse complement strand
AGAAACAATGTGGTGGAAGTCATGGGGCGCGACACAGGCCATCTTGCTCTTGCCGCAGGTATCGCAGGAGGCGCCGAATATATCTTAATTCCTGAGAAGCCTTTTGATATTCAAGAGATTTGCGAAGGCATCGAAAGGGGTTACGCCAGCGGGAAGACCCACTGCATAATCGTGGTGGCAGAAGGGGTCGGCGGGTATTTCGGGCCTGATATGTCCCTTTATGACAGCATCGGATTCCAAATAGGGCAGCAGGTGCGAAAGAGGACAGGCCTTCAGACCCGGGTTACGGTGCTCGGCCATATTCAAAGAGGCGGAACCCCGACTGTAAAGGATAGGCTGCTTGGAACCATGTTCGGTAGCCGAGCTGTGGAAGCCTTGATTCATGGGGATACCTCGAAGATAGTGGGTCTCTCGGGAAATAGGCTGTGCTTGTTCGATATTGAAGAGGTGGTTTCCAAGAGAAAACCCATTGATGAAGAAATGTACCGTGTAGCTACTTTGCTCTCAGGGATGTGAACGAGAACCGGTCGATATCCGGTCCTGATGCCGAGAAGTGTAATAGAAGAGAGTGACAGAGGAGGACAGGGTGTGCGCAGGACGAAAATAGTTTGCACTTTAGGGCCGTCTACAGATAAGCCGGGAGTCCTGGAAGGCATGATAAAGGCCGGTATGGACGTGGCTCGCATCAACATGTCCCATGGCACACATGAAGAGCATGCTGTAAGAATCAACAAAGTCAGAGAAACAGCAGAGGCTCTTGGCAAACATGTAGGAGTTATGCTGGACCTTGCCGGCCCTAAGATCAGAACAGGCCCGATTGCCGGCGGGGAGGTAGAACTCAGGGAAGGAGCTATTCTGTATCTTGCTCCGGGCAACGAAGAAGGCGATGACACAAAGGTTTACATCAATCATCCTGAGTTTCTCGAGTACATATCTCCGGGTAGCAGCGTGTTTCTGAGTGATGGCTTGATTGAGCTCGTAGTAGAGGATGTGCTGGAAGAAGAGGCCAGGTGCCGTGTGACTACAACAGGAGTCTTGGCGTCGAGAAAAGGAGTCAGTGTCCCAGGGGCGAGGATAAGCTCTGTTGGAGAGACGAAAAAGGACTTAATGGACATAAAGTTTGGCGCTGAGATGGAAGTAGACTTCATTGCCGCCTCATTTGTGCAACATGCTGACGATGTTGTGCGGATTCGGGCGCTCCTTGACGCGGAATCGTCTGACGCTCTTATAATCGGGAAGATTGAGTCTAAGGAAGGCGTTGACAATATCGAATCCATCTTAAGGGTTGCAGACGGGATCATGGTGGCAAGAGGGGATTTAGGCATTGAGATGCCTGCCGAGCAAGTCCCGTTGCTGCAGAAGAAGATTATCAGTGCCTGTAACAACATGGGTAAGATTGTGATCACTGCCACTGAAATGTTGGAATCCATGGTATCGAACCCAAGGCCTACTAGGGCTGAGGTAACTGATGTGGCTTGCGCTATTTTTGACGGAACCGACGCGGTTATGCTTTCTGCAGAGACGACAATAGGAAAGTACCCGGTAAATGCTGTTGCAACAATGGCCAGGATCGCTAAGACTGCAGAAGAAGGCCTTGATTGGGAGGATATCATCCGCAAAAAGACAATAGGCCATTCAAGGAGTATCGCTGATGCCATCAGCCATGCTACGTCCCACATAGCCTATGACCTCGGGATTAAGGCGATTCTGACTTCCACTGAAACAGGGTCAACTGCAAGAATGGTTTCTAAGTACCGCCCCCGCGCGCCGATTATTGCTGCTACCCCAAATCCGAGAGTCGCAGCGAAGCTTGCTCTTGCATGGGGAGTCATTCCTATGCTTGTCCGCGAGGCTAAAGATATGGACGATGTCCTTGATATCGCTGTTGAGGCTGCCCTTGCCCTTGGAGTAGTAGAAAAGAGGGATCTGGTCATAGTCACTGCAGGTGTCCGCGCAGGGGTTCCCGGAACTACCAATATGTTGAAGGTTCACAGGGTTTAAGGGTAGGCTTCCTTATTTGTGCAGGAATATAAACCGTCGCGTAGAATACCTTGAGTTGGCGTGCAAATGCTATGTTATGATACCTAACCGGTTGGAATCTTGAGCAAGAGGTGGGAGTTAAGCCAGCACGTTTTGCCGGTGTGGTGGTAGCCTGGCAGGATATTCGGTGCCCCCTTGATGAAGAAGAGCCGGGGTGGATTCTTGCAGATATTTTGGGATACGTTGAGTATATGGAAGAGTGTAAAGCTAAAGATGATAAGTATATAAAAGGAGGGGCTGTATCATGCCATTAGTTACAAGCAAGGAAGTCCTGACGAAAGCACAACGAGAAGGGTACGCTGTAGGTGCATTTAATGCCAACAACCTAGAGTATGTCCAGGCAATTATTGACGCTGCCGAAGAGGAGAAAGCCCCTGTAATACTCCAGGCAAGCCAAGGCGCGATCAACTACGCGGGTCTGGACATGATTGTCGCCATGGTGAGGACCGCAGCTGAAAAGGCGACAGTCCCTGTGGTGCTGCATCTTGACCACGGCACCAGTTACGAGCAGAATGTCAGGTGCCTCAGGGCAGGTTTTACGTCTCTTATGTTTGACGGCTCTAAGCTTCCGTATGAGGAGAATGCAGCCATCACAAAGAGAATCGTGGAGATGGCGCATGTAGTCGGTGTGCCGGTGGAAGCTGAACTGGGACAGGTGCCTACCGCCGGGAATATTACGTGGGAAGACGTAGAAGCTCTGATGACTGATCCTGAAGAAGCCAAGAGGTTCGTGGAAGAGACCGGAGTTGACTTCCTGGCAGTAGCAGTAGGGAGTGTCCACAAGATGACGGCTCAGGCAGCGAAGATTGATGTTGAGAGGACTAAGAAGATTGCGGAATTGACCGGTGTGCCTTTGGTCCTCCACGGAGCATCAGGCGTTACTGATGACGGGTACAAAGAGGGGATCAAAGCCGGAATCTGCAAGATTAACATAGCGACCGAGCTAAATAAGGCCTTTACCAAAGGAATGCATGATGCTCTGGCAAAGAAGCCTGATGAGATAGATCCCAGGAGGATTGTAGGGGTAGGCAGGCAGTATGTGAAGGAAGCTGTAAAAGCCAAAATGAGGCTGTTCGGTTGTTCCGGCAAAGCCTGATTAAGGGTGAGCTGATAAAGGGTTGTCTGATAGAGGCTTGTACTCTGTTAAGGGCTGATGCTTTGATAGAGGCTGGTACATTGAACTGAAACCACACTATCTTGGATCTGGATATACTCGATTTTTTTGGAGCAAACAAGTAGCAAGTAGAAGGGATGATACCTTAACATGGCTGAAATTAGGAGAATAGGTGTTTTGACCGGCGGTGGAGACTCATCCGGTCTCAATGCTGCCATTCGTGGTGTTGTTATGAGGGCTGCGGATTACGGTTACGAGGTTCTCGGGATACAGGAAGGCTGGAAAGGGTTGGTACAGGGTATCGCCCGGCCGTTAAGTGTTGAAGAGGTCCGCGAGATTATAACCGTAGGCGGCACAATGCTTGGCTCATCTCGAACGAACCCCTTTAAGAAAGAAGGGGACGTTGACAAGTGCAAAGCCAATGTTGAGGCCCTCGGCCTCGATGCCATAGTCGCTATAGGCGGAGATGACACTCTCGGAGTGGCATCAAAGCTCAGTGAGCTTGGTGTTCCTTGTGTAGGAGTCCCGAAAACCATGGATAATGACGTAAACCTCACTGACTACTGCATAGGCTTTGATACCTCGGTAACTGTGGCAGTGGATGCTGTGGAGAGGTTGCGGGATACTGCAAGATCCCATAGACGTGTAATGGTTCTTGAGGTAATGGGAAGATATGCAGGTTGGGTGGCACTTGTTACAGCTATGGCCGGAGGGGCTGATTGGGTGCTGATCCCTGAGGTTGAGCCTGATTTGGATGCAATGTGCAACCATCTTGTGAAACTCAGAGAGTCAGGCAGGCCCTATGGCGTAGTCGTGGTTTCCGAAGGTATTGAGGTGCCAGGCATGGGTGATGACGCAGAAGAAGAGGTTGACGCCTTCGGTCATGTCAGATTAGGACTTCGCGGAGTAGGGCATGTTATAGGTAAGGAAATCGAAAAGAGAACGGGCATTCCTACTAGGGTGGCAACCATCGGTCACATACAACGTGGCGGATCGCCTACTGTCCATGACAGATATCATGCCACACGCCTCGGTATGGCAGCTGTTGACCTGATCAATAAAGGGGAGTTCGGCAAGATGCCTACTTTCCTCGGGGGAGAGATAAAGGTTGTAGAATTAACTGAGGTGACTTCAAAGATTAAGACAGTCCCTCAGTCTCTATATGAGGAAGCTATGACACTGTTTAAGTAAACTTAAGTAAACTTAAGCTTACTTGAGTAAACCTTCTATTTGGTCTGACTAAGCAAACCCTTTATTTGGCCTGACTTTAGACATGATGGTGCAAGTTCCCTGATATGTTAGGTGAATCATCAAGAGCACTGTTGCTTATAGGTATTGGGTTTCTTCTCATGGCCGGCGGATTGCCTATATCATCGCCGGCCATGTTTGGTTTTCTTATGAATTTAGCCCATGATGAAGGATGGCCATGGCTGTTTGCCGGATTGTTTGTAGGCTTCTTTACTGTTGCAGGCCATGCCATAAGCTATGCGGCATTCAGGCAATTCAGGCCTTTTATTTGGAACAGAGTTATCAGGCGCTATCCCAGCGTGTTGCGGGTTGTTTCGCGTATTAGGCCAGGAAAGGAAAAAGGGGCTTTTAATCCGGCTCTCTTGCTTCTTCGCTGGATAGGCGTAGGCTACAGTCAGGTGTTCTGGGTGCTGGGCTTATCCGGAGATGATGCCTCACGCACACTGCGAATCCTGTTCCTCGCCGATCTACTCTGGGCAAGCGTATGGTCTTTTGCCCTTACAAAGCTGCTGGTCGGTGCCCCTGTGGTAGGACGGTACCTGACCGGATTCGGCTGGGCGTTGCTCATCTTCAGTGCGGTAGGATACGCCTTCAGGCACATTCTCAGGCAAAAAACCGGCTAGCTCGCTCAACACGCCGTTCAGTATCACGGTCAGTGTCCCGCTCAATATCATGGTCAATACTCCTCTCAATCTCGCGGTCAATACCCCGATGAACACCCGGTCAGTATCCCGGTCAATATCTCGCTCAATATCCTGGTCGATGTCCGGCTTATTATCCAGATCGATGTCCGGCTCAATATCCCGGTCAATACCCCGGTCGATACGCCGGTGAATACCCGGTCAATATCGCGGTCAGTCAATACCCCCGTCAATATCGCGCTCATTATCCCCGAAGATAAGCTGCAGTCCAATTCTGGGACTATTCCCACGGGTAAGCCTTCGTTCTATTCATGCCGGCTTCCTACAACCAACTCTTCCTCTTGTCGCTCGTTCAATCTGTCAGTTGCTTCAGAATGAATGTTTCCTTTTGCTGCTCCTTAAGTTTGTCTGTTGTTTCGGAATGACCCCTTCCTTTTGCCGCTCGTTCAATCTGTCAGTAGCTTCAGAATGAGCCTGTTCTTTTACGGGAGTTTTTCCTGTATTGTCACGACGAACCTCGCCTTGGTAAGCGGTTTTCTGCCACTTTTCCTTGGAATGATAGTTTGCTTCGACCACCTTTTAGGATTTTTTCGAGCAAACGTTCATAAATGGGCGATTTTCAACCACATTTCCTTAAAAAGGTGGTTCAATTTCGGCCACCCTTTTGGATTTTTTCGAGCAAACGCTCATAAATGGAAGAGTTTGAANCACCTAAACCGCCTCAGGTGGTAGAGATTCGACCACATTTTCAGGTTGCAGCCCGGTTTTGGGGACTTTTTGAGCCTTAGGTGGTAGAATTCCTACCACGTTTTTGGAAAATGTGGCAGTTTTTCGCCCACCTTTTCAGAAAATGTGGGCGAGTTTCGACCACCAAACCCTGATTTGTAAGATTATGGCAGGCGTGGTGGTCGATATCCTACCACCTTAACGCCTGATCATGGTAGAAAACCTTCCACCTTTGAGCCTCCNGGTGGGNGAGANTCNACCATTTTGGAGCCTACGCTCAAAACTGTGGTAGAAACTCTTCCACCAAACAGCCTTTCTGTGGCACATTTTCGACCACAGCACAAGCTTACTCCCGGGAAGCAGTGGAAGCCAGTACCAGATCAGCTATCGGTAAGCCTTTCGGCGGGTGGGTTGGGGCCTGTACGGCAACGGTATGCGAAAGCATCTCATTATAACTGCCATTTCCACCACAGCGCACGTTTGCTCGCGGGAAGGCAGTACAAGGGAGTGCAAGGCAGTACTAGATCAGCCATGGGTAAGCCTTTGGGCGGACGGATTGCAGCCAGGACGGCAGTATTATGGGAAAGATGGAAGGACAACCAGCGTTTCGACTGCACTACACGCTCACTCCAGAGAAAGGAGTAGAAGGCAGCACCAGATAAGCCATGGGTAAACCTTTCCGTGGGTGCGTTGCGGCTGGCATAGCACGCGTAGCCTCAGTAAGAACATGGCTTCAGTAAAAAAGTGTAGCTTCAGTAACATGGTAGGTCCCGGAAAACATAGGCTTCAGTATTCCTGAGGCATTTCCATTAGCTGCTTTAATGTAAACACAGGTCCGTCTCGGCACACGTACTTGCTGCCGATATTGCATCTTCCGCACATGCCTATTCCGCATTTCATGCGCATTTCAAGTGTCGTTACGATTCTGTCGGGCGGGAAGCCCAGGTCAGTCAAGACCGGAAGGACGTACTTGATCATTACGGGAGGACCGCACGTAACCGCAACTGTGTTTTCAGAGCAAGGAGCGACCTCCTTAAGAACGGCAGGGACAAAACCTGTATGTCCGTCCCACCCCTCCTCCGGGCGGTCGATTGTGACTACAAGATCTACGTCCTCCCTCTTTCCCCAAGCTGCAAGTTCGTACTTGAACACCAGGTCACCGGAGCTCCGCGCACCATAGATGATTCGTACATCGCCGAATCCCTCTCTATGCTCCTCAGACAGCACATAAGTAATGAGAGACCGTAGTGGTGCAAGGCCGATTCCGCCTCCGACAAAAAGGATGTTCTTGCCTTTCATGTCATCTATGGGAAACGTGTTCCCGTAAGGGCCTCTGACACCTATCACAGTTCCTTCGTTAGCATAGTGCAAAGCCGTTGTTACCCGGCCTATTTTCTTGACGCTAAACTCCAGGTAGCCTTCTTGGGTAGGAGAAGAAGTGATGGAAATCGGCGCTTCACCTACACCGAAGACTGAAACCTCAGCAAACTGGCCCGGCTCATAGTGGAAGCTCTCCCATGCCGACGAGTCACAAAACTCAACGCGGAAAGTCTTTACGTCGTTTGCCTCTGTTTCCTGCGTAATACCTGTGATCTTTGCAAGCTCAGGTATGTATGGATTTTTTGAAACCCGCAGGATTTCCTGAAGCATGGCCAGCCCCCCTCTCGTGATTCTGCCCGGCCCTCTTTCCGATGATTGTCTGGTTCAAGAATCTTGCCGGAGATGCGCAAGAGACTTAAGGTGTCTCAGGTTTCCTAAAACTCCGAAAGACGCCTCAGGCTTTTTAAGGCTCTGGACGACGTCTCATGCTTCCTGACGCTCTGAAAAGTTTCTCGGGCTTTCTAAGGCTCATGAACACTGCTGAAACGGCGAAGCACACAAAACGAAATCTCGATTAACTGCCCCCGCCGCGACTCGCAAACACCGATAAAATCTGCCGCATATCCTGATTCACAGGACAAGCTTCGACACAGCGGCCACATCCTACACACGCCACACAGCCGTTGTTTTCTACGAAGTAGCTGAATTTGTGCATTACCCTCTGCCTGAATCGCTCCTTTTTTGAAGGACGCGGATTGTGTCCGGATGCATGCAGCGTAAAGAGAGGGAACATACACGAATCCCAGTTGCGGACCCGTTCTCCTGAGGCACCTACAATCTCATCTCCAATATCAAAGCAGTGACATGTAGGACAAAGATAGGTACAGACTGCGCACCCAAGACACTTCCTGTAGATTTCCTCCCAAGTTGAGGCGTCAAATGCATCAACATCCTGCAACGCAGCTACAGCAGCTTCTACAGGGACACCTGCGAATGCAGCCAACTTCTCCTCTGCCCGGGTGGCGTCTACTGCTGCCTGGATATCTTCACCATCTACCGGATGAAGGATACACGATTCTCCCGAAAAACCGTCTTCAGAAAGAGGAAATACCTCTTTCAACAGCCCTTTGCCTCTCTCCGAGACAGGCTTTACTACGTATGAATCAGCAAGTCCCATGAACAATATGTCAGATCCGGTCTCATCATAAGGCCCACTGCCTGTAGATTCACAGAAGCACGCTGCACCCGGTGAAAGGCAGGCAAAGGTTATGATAACTGTCTTCTCGCGGCGCACTGCATAGTATGGATCTCTGTATTCGCTCGAAACAAAGACATTGTCCAAGAGGACAAGGGATCTGGCATCACATGGTCTTGCACCTAAAACCACGCGTGGCGAGATGGATTCAGAAGCCACGACCCCAGACGCTTCAACGCTCATAGCCTCCGCTCCGCCGCAACCAAAGGAAAGAAGCGGCTCATCCTGGGGGAAAAATAGCTCTTTCAACGGCCTTGTAGAGAGACGGGGGATCTGGATTTCTTCGTCGCTGAGCACGCCGAATCTCGTTGCTTCTCCGTCTTGAACCGGAGCTAAAACCTCATATGATGCCTTTTTCAGCGCACCTGCAAACGAGTCTAAACCCGTCTTCGCTATCTTAAATAGTTCCGGCCCGGCTCTGTCTTCCACGTGTGACTCACCTCAAATAACGGCTGCGCAACGGAGCCTTGCAGCCGCCTAGACTCTGCTACACTCCTAAAGAATGAAATCGTCGGGGTCATCCCGCCTGTAGGTGGCAAGGAGAGGCAGCCCGTCTAAATCCAGCCCGGATTCGTACCCGAATGAATCGCTTACTACCTTCTCCATATGTTTTGTAAGCAAACGAAGATCGATCCCTACAGGGCACGCCCGTCTACAAGCCCCGCAATCTACGCACCTGCCTGCCACGTGCAAAACGCGTCCAAGGTGAAAAAGGATCTTATCAGAAAGGCCCCTCCACCTGCTGACCCACTTAGGGGTCTGCCTATCGACAAAGCACTCGGGACAATAACACAAAGGGCACGCTTGCCTGCATGCGTAACACTGGATGCACTCTTCGATTTTTCGAGCAAAGAAGGAGAACCGCTCGTCAGACGGAAGCTCTACGAACTGCTTTATCTCAAGATAAGCTCTTTCAGGGTTTTCGTCTTTACTCACCTCATATCCATTACCTGCCAGCACATCATATATCACCGGCACAGGATGCCTGCATGCCTCACAGGGGTCAGCCAGGACATCTTCGATTTCTATCTCAACCTCGAAACCATCTCCTTCAAGCACAAGAGAAGGCCCGGCTACTTTTGAATCCCTTATGATTCTATCTGTGCCCAACACTTTCGCGACTTTCGCCCTGTCGATGACTCCTTCGCACGGGACACCGATTATCTTTACCCTGTCTCGGGATATTTGGTTCTCAAGGATCAGGTTGACGAGCGTGCGCACGTCACAGCCTTTTACGATAAGTCCGACAGTAACATCGTCCCTTCCCTTATACTCAGGGAGATAGACAGTAAGGTTGTTTTCACAAAATGGGGTCCATACGAGTCTTACAGTATCCTCGGGACAGGTAATGAAAGCAGGAGTCGTTCGAAGAGGAAGAGTCCCTTCCTCATACCCGATGAACACCTGGGCTTCTCCGGACTCCAGCATTTTGGCTGCGATCTTTCTGATACCTTCCTGTATGGTATCTCTTGCGCCGTTTCCGGCGGCACCGTCGGTCATCTTATTCATCGTGGTTCATCCCCGCATGTCTGTTGTAAGAGTCAATCATATGGATTTTTCGCCTGATACCCTCTCGTATGGTATCTCTCGCGCCGTTTTCCGCGGCGCCTTAGGTTGCCTTATTTATCCTGGTTCATTCCCGTATGTCTGTTGCGAAAGTCAATCCTATGAATAATCTTTCGTCTGGCAATGGGTTCATAAGCGTCTTAAGCTTTTCCGGTGGCTGTCACGCACCTGGATGTGCTACCTATCTGTTTCTGTTTACGCGAGATATGTTAACTGAACACTAGGGAGCTCTTCAGAAAGCTTATTAGCAAACCTGCTAGAGAACCTATTTAAAACCTATTAGAGACGCTATTAGAGAACCTATTAGAGAACCTATCTAAAACCTACTTAAAAACCTATTAGAAAACTCATTAGAAAACCCATTTGAAAGCGTATTTGAAAACTCATCAGAAGACTCATTAGAAGACTACTTAGAGAACTCAACGCTATTCCTGGCAATTACCTAGAAAACATCCGCTGAGTGCCTGAGTACAAGCTTGTTGGACTTGCCCAATGCCCTGACAGTCTCTGTCACCTGCTTCACAACGTCTGCGAACTTCTCACCTTCTGCAGCGGACACCCATGAAAAGTGAACCCTTCCCTTTTCAATTCCGAAGAAATCAAGCAATTCGGAGAGAAGAGCAAACTTCCGCCTGGCAAGATAATTCCCGGCAATATAGTGGCAATCGCCTGGATGGCAACCTGACACCAGAACTCCGTCCGCACCGCGCTGAAGGCACCTTAGGATCATCAGCGGATCAACCCTGCCCGAGCACGGCACTCGGATAACCCTGACGTTAGGTGGATACTGAATGCGCCCTGTGCCGGCAAGATCAGCGCCTGCATATGAGCACCAGTTGCAAAGGAACGCAACTATCTTAGGCTCCCACTTTTTCGAAGATTCGGGAAGGGCTGCGGCGCTCTCTTTGGAATCTCGAGTTACCGCAGATTCAGCAAGTATTGCGGTGCTGTCCTCCTTTGCTTCTCCGCTGCCCCCAGTCTCTGCAAGGATTGCCCCGCCGGTCTTGTGCGGCGAACCAGTGCAAAGCTGGGCAGGCTTTGCAGTCTGAGGTGAACCTGTAGTTAATTCACACTTGCAATCAGCATCTCGATCTAGCATACCAGCGCGTCCACCTCCGCCAGGATCTCCTCTTCTGTGAATCCTCTCAGTGTAATCGCACCACACCTGCAAGTCGCAGCGCACAGGCCGCACCCTTTGCAGAGGGCTTTATTGACAACTGCAACGTCATCTTTATCATCCAGCTCTATGGCGTTATACTGGCACACCTCAACACACAACTTGCACCTGGTGCACCTTGTCGCAAGAACTTCAGACTTAATCCCTTCTGCCATAATAACGCCCTTGGCAAGGACTGTTGCCGCTCTGCCTGCAGCCGCATGAGCCTGCGCAATCGTCTCATCAATGGTCTTCGGTGAATGGGCAAGGCCTGCCACAAACACGCCTTCGGTGGCAAAGTCCACAGGCCTTAACTTCATGTGCGCCTCCAGGAAGAAACCGTCTTCATCCAGAGGGACTTTCAGCATCTGTGCAAGTGCCTTGTTCCCCTCGCCAGGAACTATTCCGGTGCTTAAGACTACCAGCCCTGCAGGGATACAGAGTTTCTCCCCAAGCAAGGTGTCGGCCACCTCTACCATTAGCGGCCCAGGCTGGGAATCATCATCCGAATCTTTGGGGTTGAACGCATTCCTCAATCCCGGATCTGTCTCACTCTTTGTATGGCATGATAGGTAATCTAATCCTTGGTTGCCTGTAGATGAGGAACTGCCATTCAAACCTTTAGCATAGCATGGGTTCCCGTGGTTCGCCTCGCCCTCTATCCCTTGAGCCATCCCCACATGTTCTCTGACTGTCGGCGCCGGACTCCATACCTTAGGCATCTCGCCGTCCGGATACCTGATAAACACAACCCCTAGTTCGCGCGCCTCTTCAAAATAGACCTCCCTGGTCCCATAAGTGCGGACATCGCGATACAAGATGAACACATCTCTATTTGGGTTTTCCTTCTTTGCGCGAATCGCGTTCTTTACTGCTTCGCTGCAGCACACTCTGCTGCAATAGGTGCGCTCGTCATCTCTGGATCCGACACACTGAATCATCACTACCGGACCGTCCTCAGCCTCGCAATTCTTGAAGGCTCCTAAGGCAACGGCTTTTTCGAACTCTGCCTGCGTGACCACTGAGGGATGTCTGCCATAGAGAAAGGCTCCGTTTGTCGGAACATACTCTCTACCTCCGGTTGCCACGACTATAACCCCATGCTCCGTCTCGAGCTCTGTCTCGTCGCCGACTTCACCGTCGGTGCTACGGACCTTTATGGAGCACTTGAAATTCCCTACATAGCCTTGGATATCTTCAACCTCAGCAGACAGATGGACATTTATATTCGGATGCGACATGACCCGAGAAGACAACTCAGTCAAAAAGGTCCGGATATCATCACCGGCCAGAGTAAAACAGAGTTTCCGCAGGTGCCCACCGAGATTAGGTGAAGCCTCCACCAGATCAACGCAGAACCCCTGGTCAGCTATGTCAAGGGCTGCAACCATCCCTGCAAGCCCTCCGCCTATCACAAGGGCTGACTGCTTCACCTCGATGGGAATCCGTTCAAGAGGCTGGAGCAATGAAGCCTTGGCACAAGCGGCTTTCACCAGGTCTTTTGCCTTTTCCGTAGCCTCTTTAGGGTTACGCATATGCACCCACGAGCACTGGTCGCGGATGTTTGCCATTTGAAACAGGTAATAATTCAACCCTGCCTCCCTGCACGTCTCCTGAAAAAGAGGCTCATGCGTCCTGGGTGTGCATGACGCCACCACTACGCGGGTGAGGCCGTATTCTTCAACCTTCTCTTGAATGCGTCTTTGCGTATCTTGAGAGCAGGTATAGAGGTTCTCCTCAGCGTACACCACATTGGGAAGGGTTTTTGCATACTCGGCTACAGCAGGGACATCCACAACCCCGCCTATATTGATTCCACAATGGCAAACAAAAACGCCGATTCTAGGGCCGATGCCGCGAACATCCTTTTCCTCAGGATAAGTTTTTGTCCGGGTCAGTTCACCACGGCTCGCTCCTAATAATGCACCTGCCGCTGAAGCTGCCCCACTTGCCTGAGTCACAGTCTCCGGAATGTCCTTTGGCCCTTGCATTGCCCCGCACACAAACACACCCGGCCTTGTCGCAGCAAGGGGGTTCAGGTGCTCTGTCCTGGCAAAACCGTGCGCATCAAGGCTGATCCCGAGGGCTTCTGCAAGGCGCTCACTGTCACGAGGAGGCACGAGCCCTACGGAAAGGACTACAAGATCGAATTCCTCTGTGACAACTCCGCCTTCCTCAGTCTCATAAGATAGGATGAGATTCTGTGTGTCGGAATCCTCTTCTACATCACTTACTCTCGTGCGAATGAACCTGACCCCGTATTCTTCCTTCGCCCTCTCAATGTAAGCTTCAAACCCCTTCCCGTACGACCGCATATCCATGAAAAACACTGTCGCCTCAACATCGGGCTGATGTTCCTTTGCAATAACCGCTTCCTTTGTCGCATACATACAACAGACAGATGAACAGTACCTATTGCCTGCTGCCCGATCCCGCGACCCGACACACTGTATGAAAGCGATCCTCCTGGGTATGTCACCGTCAGACGGACGCAGCACCCTTCCTTCATACGGGCCGGACGCACTCAGGATCCTCTCAAACTCCATGCTCGTCACAACATTTGGGAATCGCCCGTATCCGTACTCTTTTCTCTCAGTCGGATCGTACGCATCAAAGCCGGTGGCAACAATGATCGCACCGACTCTAAGCTCTCTCTCAAAAGCCACATCATCGTATTTCACAGCCTGGGCTAGGCAAAGTGTCTCGCACAGACCACACCCTATGCAAGTATCCCTGTCAATGATGTAGGCCAGGGGAACAGCCTGAGGGTACTCAATATATATGGCAGGCCTCGCCCCAAGGCCTAAGTTAAACCGATCCCTCGCCGCCCCCACAGGACAGTGCATCGCACATATCCCGCACCCTGTGCACTTTTCCTGGTCCACATATCGCGCATGTCTTACCAATCGGACGGTAAAATCGCCGGGATCGCCCCTTACATCGGCTACTTCAGAATTGGTTATTACCTCTATATTCAGATGGCGTCCGCACTCAACGAGTTTCGGCGCCATTATGCACATGGAACAATCATTCGTGGGAAATGTCTTGTCCAGCTGCGCCATAACCCCGCCGATAGCCGGTTTCTTATCTACCATGTAAACGTAAAAGCCGGAGTCTGCCAGGTCTAAAGCTGCCTGCATCCCACCGATGCCGCCGCCTATGACGAGGACGGCTCCAACACTCTCTCTCGCAGCGCTTCTTTCGTCCAACGCCATGCCTTGCGCTCCTCCAGACACTGTCTTTATCTCAACGCTACATATCGCGGACTCTGCCCTCGGACATCATGAAGCTCGAGTAGCCCGGCTCTCTTGAGGTAAGCAGTGTGCTCCAGCACCTTGCCGGCAGGCATTCCCAAGACCTCTGCGATCTCTTTGCACGAGATAGGACCTTCTTCAGCAAGGAGTTCAATAGCAGCTCTGAGACATTCTTCAGTGATGACAAAAGACATGAGGTCGTTAAACTTTCCCGCTTGCAGCTTTTCGCCGTAAACGTTTTCCTCTTCAAGAAGGGCTTTTCTCCGTCCCACAAGCCACCTAAACTTTTCCTTCTCACATACCCTCTTTGCTACACGAACGCGTCGAATAAACTCCTCCCGAGATAAGCCCTCCTGTGACTCGCCGCAGCCTGCCGGGCCCAGCTTCTTCACTTGGTTTGTAAACTCAGCAACCAGCTCAGCAAATCTTGCCCCTTCAGCTGCGGAAACCCAATCAAGATACAACCTTCCGCTTGCTATCCCGAGGTGCGCGAGCAGTGCCTTCACGCACAAGACCCGCTGCTCGGCCTGGTAGTTGCCAGTCATGTAATGACAGTCAGCAGGGTGGCAGCCCAGTACCATGACCCCGTCTGCCGCGCTCAAGAACGGCTCAAGCATGAGGCCGGGATCCACTCGCCCCGAGCACATGACTCGGATGACGCGGAGGTTGGTAGGGTAGGACAACCTGGATGTTCCTGCAAGATCAGCTCCTGCGTACGAACACCAGTTGCACAAAAACCCCACTATTACAGGCTCAAAAGCCCCTTCCTTTCCCAGGTCCTCTTCAGCGTCAAAAGCATTCTCCGCATCTACAGCGTGCTTAACCTCAACGCGCTCTACCTTAACTTGCTCTGCCTCAACTTGCTCTGCCTCAACTCGCTGTGCCTCAATGGTGTTGCAGGTTCCCGAGGCTTGCTCCAATCCTTGAACACGTTCCGTTTCCAAAACACCCTCTGCCTGATTCACGTCAACTGTTACCTGCTCAGCCAATCAGACCACCTCCAGGATAGCCTTGGCTTGCGCAGTAAGCTGGCTGTCTGTGTAGTGCTTCATAGTAATCGCCTTGGTAGAACAAGAGGCCCCGCATACTCCACAGCCTTTGCATGCCACCTCTATGGATTTCGCCTTAGGCCCCTTATCAGTAAGCTCGACTCTTATCGCGCCGTACGGACAAAGCATTTCACAGAGCTTACACCCAATACAGAGCTCAGCATCTATCACCGGGCCAAGTGGATCTATTTCAATGGTATCCTTTGAACATGTCACCGCAGCCGCTGCTGCAGCTGCCCCTGCCTGAGCCACACTGTCCGGAATGTCTTTCGGAAACTGAACGCACCCTGCAAGGTAAATCCCGTCAATCCCGGTTTCAGCAGGGCGCAGCTTAGGATGGCCTTCCATCAGGAATCCGTCTTCGCTTCGGGAAAGATTCATTTTCTGGGCAAGCTCCACAAGCCCATGAGGCGGAACAAGCCCTTGAGCCAAAACCACCATGTCAAAAGTAAGATCGAGAATGCACCCGGAATCCATGTCCTCTGACACAACCCTTAAGCACCCGTCGTCCGTCTCCTCGATCTCGCCCGGCTTGCCCCGGAGAAACACAATGCCTTCGCTCCTACCGCGCCGGTAGAACTCTTCGAATCCCTTCCCTGCAGTTCTCATGTCGATGTAGTAGACATAGACCTCGGCATCAGGATACTTTTCTAAGACCATGAAAGCCTGTTTTGCAGTGATCATGCAGCAGACTCTGGAGCAGTAGGCTTTAGGTTCCGCTGCTTCGGCCCGTGGTCCCATCTCCGGGCAGGACTCATACCCTCGGTCACCGGAAGACGCGTTCCGCGATCCGACACACTGTATGAACGCAACCCTCTTGGGAACCTTTCCGTCTCCGGGCCTTTTCAGCTTGCCGTAGGTAGGGCCGTCAGCGCAGATCAGCCTTTCAAAGTCAAGGCTGGTTATGACATTGGCAAACCTGCCATACCCATACTGAGGCAGGCCTCTGGCGTCATAAGGTTGAAACCCGGTAGCCACGATGATCGCTCCGACTTCAATTGTTTCAGTGTAGGAAGTCTGATCGTACTCGATCGCGCCCCGCTCACAGACCTTCTCGCATACCTTGCATTTCCCCTGCGTAAAGTATCTGCAGTTCTTCTCATCGATTACATACGCAGGGGGAATGGCTTGCGGAAACGGGATATAGATGGCTTTTCGCGTTCCCATGTTGCGGTTGAATTCATCTTCAACTTTAACAGGGCATTTCGCTGCGCAGTCACCGCACCCGACGCATTTCTCCTCATTCACGTATCTGGGCTTCCTCCTCACCTGGATCCGGAAATCCCCTACCTGCCCTTCAACCTTCTCAATCTCAGACAGACTCAGGATCTCGATGTTTTCACATTCTGCGACTTCAACCATTTTAGGTGAGAGAATGCAGAGGCTACAGTCGAGGGTGGGAAAGGTCTTATCAAGCATTGCCATGTGGCCGCCGATGGAAGGCTCTCTCTCTACAAGATAGGTCTTTATCCCCATCCCGCCTAAGTAAAGAGCGGCAGAGATGCCTGCTACACCTCCGCCGACAACCATCACCTTTGGAATCACCCTGCCTTTTGCCCGAGACAAAGGCTGAAGCAGCCTTGCCCTGGCCACAGCGGAACGAACAAGGTGTTTCGCCTTCTCGGTGGCAGCCTCAGGGTCATCATAGTGAACCCATGAGCAATGCTCCCTGATGTTTGCCATCTCAAGAAGGTGCGGGTTAAGCCCTGATTTCTCCAAAAGGGTCCTGAAGGTCTTTTCATGGAGCCTTGGTGAACACGAGGCGATGACTACACGGTTAAGCATAAGCTCGCGAATGTCATCGGCAATGCTCTTCTGGCCTACTTCACTACATGTGTAGCGGTTGTCTCTTACCACTACTACACCTTCAAGAGACCTTGCGCTCTCCCTCACCGCCTCGACGTCCACCACGCCCGCAATATTCAAGCCGCAATGGCAAACATAAACGCCTATTCGCGCAGAAGATTCAATCCCTTGTTGCATGCTTTGCATGCACCGCCCTTATGAGATCTTCGCCAGCAACGCCCTGGGCTTGATGGGATTCTGCATCAGTCCGAGTTCTTCATGGCTGATTCCCATTGCAAGCCCGAGAATCTGCGGATAATAGAGAATAGGAAGGTTATATTTGACTCCGTGACTTGAACCGATCTTCCGCTGATTCGCCCCGTACATCACTGAGCAAAACGGACATATAAGGTTGATAGCATCTGCACCGCTGCTGCTGATGTCATCCAGTTTTGCCCTGGCCATGGAAAGCGCTGTCTCTTCGTTAACACCTAGGATCGCCCCGCCACAGCAGTCTTTCTGCGTCCGGTACTTGACTACCCGGGCTCCGGTTGCGGCAACAAGCTTATCGAGGGACTCAGGCATTTCAGGATGATCGAACTTGTCATATATTTCTGAGGGCTTTAGATAGTGGCACCCGTAGTGAGATGCGATACTGAACATATCAAGGGGACGTTTCACAGCACTTTGTATGGTTTCGAGCCCAATGTCTTCATAGAGGACACGTACGAAATGCTTAACCTTGACCTTGCCTGAATATCGCCTGCCTAACATGCCCAGGTTTTTCGAGACCGTATCTAGCAACGCTTCATCTGTGTCAAGCGCCCGAGCAACTTCAGTCAAAACAGATGTGCATGCGCTGCAGAGGGTACAGATATCCAACCCCTTCTCCTCTGCCAATGCAAGGTTCCTGGCAGCCAGGAGGTAAGCTGTCTCGTGGTGGACAGATTTCACAGGATACCCGCAACAACTGAATTCCGGAATATCCACAAGCTCAAGGCCAAGCTCTCCCGCTACCCGTTTAGCAGACAGCTCGTAACTTAAGTTTCTCACAGGCACTGTGCAACCTAAGAACACTGCCATCTTCATGATGTACCACCCGCCCCGCCGGAAAGTAAGTCAGCAAGCCCGGTCATTCCGAAAATCTCGGCAACTTCCGGTGAGCCCTGGGGTATCTCGCGAAGCCCCCAATCGGTTCGCCTCTCATTGGCAAGCTCGTCAACTTCATACAGCCGGCCATTTCCTGCAATCAGTTCGGCCTGTGCACGAAAGGCAGGGTGGATGTATCCTTCTCTGACTGCTATATTTTTTAAGGCGTTCATCACTTCGGGTATTCTGACATCCTGGGGACATCGTTCATGGCAGGTGTAACATGTAGCACACAACCAGATGAAGTCGCTTGCGAGAACCCTCTCCCGCATCCCTAAGATGACCATTCTGATTATCTTGCGAGGGTTATACTTCCTGTCGAGTTCAGCTACTTTGCAGCCGGAAGTGCATGTGCCACACTGGAAACAGTACTTGATGTTTTCTCCACCGGGTTCCCGTGCTACCTCATACTTAAACTTCGGGTCAAGGATCGTCACGACAGAGGCATCCTTACTCTGGACAGACTCCATTCAAAGAGCCCTCCTTCCCGGCGAAACTGGGAGCCACTAAGTATGCTTCGCGATCTCTTCTTCCAACCACCTAACTGCTTCTTCACCTTGAAGGAGGTTGGAAAGCTCCTCGGGGTTTTCCATTCTGATCTTCAGAACCCATCCGTCTCCGTATGGGTCTGTGTTAAGCAGTGTCGGCTCGTCTTCCAACTCTTCGTTGACTTCTACGACCTCACCGCTGACAATGGCATATATACGTCCGACCCATTTCCCTGACTCAATCGATGCAATGGCTTTGCCCTGAACTACCTCCTTCCCCTCGAGAGGAAGGTCCACTGACACGAAATCCTTGGCCAGCTTCTGGGCAAAGTCATTAAGTCCCACTGTAACGATGCCTCCTTCCACCCTACCCCAACAGTGGTTGCGGTCATAGTACAAGTCATCCGGAAGCTGATAGCCTTTGACCTCCAAAACGGTCACCCCCGAATTTGCATATGCTTTTAGCGCAAATCTTAGTCATTCGAATTTTCTACGTTATCTACTCAATTTCCTTCCTAATGGTAGGTCAAATTTCTCTCAAAAGTCCCAAGCTTGTCACTGTACGCTCAGATGCGGGATAACACGCCTCAGATAAGGTTTACCCATGGCTGATTTGGTGCTGCCATTTACTCCTTTCTCTGGAGTGAACATGCGGAGCAGTCGAAATGCAGGTTGTCCTTCCATCTTTTCCTGTAAGATTGCCGTCCTGGCCGCAATTCGCCCACCAAAGGCTTACCCATGGCTGATCTAGTACTGCCTTGCACTCCCTTGTACTGCCTTCCCGCGAGCAAACGTGCGCTGTGGTGGAAATGGTAGTTATACTGAGATGCTTTCGCATACCGTTGCCGTACAGGCCCCAACCCACCCGCCGAAAGGCTTACCGATAGCTGATCTGGTACTGGCTTCCACTGCTTCCCGGGAGT